>Ga0164241_10000354_pt1 | contig 91824 bp, 60 predicted proteins | sample OricomyardsoilBY_FD_108780 | JGI IMG/M metagenome (GOLD analysis project Ga0164241, IMG submission 108780) | Backyard soil microbial communities from Emeryville, California, USA - Original compost - Back yard soil (BY) | ecosystem: Environmental > Terrestrial > Soil > Unclassified | place: USA... | reverse complement strand
TATTCGGGCCATGACCAACATTACCAGCACAGCACCGGTTGATGAGACAGCGCGCATAATGCCCAGCCCCTCCGCTCCTACTTTCAATATCTCATTAGCAAAAACAGGCAGTAAAGCTACGGCCCCACCAAAAAACACCGAGAAAAGATCAAGGCTCATGGCGCTTATCATCATCTTGTTATGAAAAACAAAGTGCAATCCTTCTGATAAACTTTTCCATACATTTTCTTTAAGTATGTAAACGGGCGGATATCGCCTTAAAAAGAAAACACATATTAATGCGACTAACAAGAACAGCAGGATCACAGAAAACGCCGCTGTTATACCGTAAAAGCCGTATATCAATCCACCGGCTGCCGGACCTAAAATAGACGCGATCTGAAAGCCGGAACTGCTCCATGTGCTTGAGTTGGGATAAAGCTCTTTTGGAACACTATGCCCCAACACGGTAAAAGCAGCCGGGCCATAAAAAGCGCGGGCAATACCATTACAAAACACCATTACATATATAATACGCACCACCCAATCCTGGTGAATAAGGCCGGTTACATTTTTAAGTGTAACGGTAAATACTACTGCTGACGAAAAGAAAACCAAAAGAAAGATCAATAAAAGCATTTTTCTTTTTTCACTTTTATCGGCAATGTATCCACCAAATAAACCGAAGCCCAAAGCAGGAATGGCCTCGCTTAAACCAATTAAGCCTAAGGCAAAAGCACTTTTTGTAAGATGATAAATGTAGAAGCCCAGTATAACGGCCTGCATTTGATAGGCAAAAGTGAAAAAGAAACGCATGCCCAGGTACGAGCGGAAATCTTTATAACGTAAAGCTGCAAATGGATCGTTTTTTAGCGGTGGAAGGGATTCTGTGTCTGACATAGCTGTGCGGCAAATTTACGGCATAGACATCAACGGGAAGTGCTAATAAATAAAATATGACGCTGCGTGAAGATTCAAGAGACAAGAATCAAGAGGCAAGACATTATAGGTTGGTCCCGATCTCTATTCCGGCGTGTTCTAAAAGTTTAAAATCGAGCGTCTGGCCGTGCGATTCCCTCCCCTAGTAGGGTGCAATGTCATTAGTTAAGAAACTCCGTAGGAGTTAAAGGTCGGTAGAAAAAAAGAACGAGAGAAAAGGCGTGCCGTAGGTACGCCACCTAAAGTTGCATACCTACGGCATGCATGTGTCTCTTTATGATATTTCCTACCGACCTTTTGCGTCTACGACGCATTTGGTGTTAACAAAATCTTTAACTTAATGACGTTGTGGGAGGGCGTGGGAGGGGTGGGGCGCCTTATTAAACCCCTTCCCGCCATTTCACGGCCTGCCGCACCCTTCCCCGGGGAAGGAGTTTTGACGGTGACCGATCTTTAGATCACTATTACTTGTAAATTTGGATCAACGTTAATAGGCGCCAACAATAAGTGCTAATAAATAAAATATGACGATACACGAATATTAGCGATATTGAGCAATACAATAACATTCATTATGAAACGCCTGCATATACTATTGCTGTTAGTTTTAACAGGTCCCGCCTTTTCACAAACCATTGTTAAACAAGACGCCGCTATAAAGCAAATGGTTGAAGAAGTATCTTCAAAAAACATTGAAGCCATAGTACGCAAGCTGGTGTCATTTAAAACGCGCCACACACTTAGCGATACCACAAGCGCTACCCAGGGTATTGGCGCGGCCCGCAACTGGATAAAAAGCGAAATGGAAAAGTATGCAACCGCATCAAACGGAAGGATGAAAGTAGAGTTTGAAACTTTTACACAACCGGCAGGCGGGCGTTTTGCTCAACCAACTATTTTAAAAAATGTGTTGGCGATATTGAAAGGTACTGATGCCACCGACAAACGTGTATATGTGGTATCAGGTCATTATGATTCGCGGATAAGCGACATGATGAATATTAAAGGCGAAGCGCCCGGCGCCGTTGACGATGCATCGGGCACGGCGGTATCTATGGAGATCTGCCGCATTATGGCTACGCGCTCCTTCCCGGCTACCATTATTTTTATGGCAGTCCCGGGCGAAGAGCAGGCGTTGAACGGTTCGGCACATATAGCTAAACGCGCAAAAGATGAGAACTGGAACATTGATGCCATGTTAAACAATGATATTGTTGGCAATACCCACGGGCAGGATAATGATTTGAAAGATAACACACATGTGCGCGTATTCAGCGAGGGTATACCATCAATTAACGCTGTACTTCGTGGTGATACAAGCCGCCGTGTTGCTACCGCCATAAGCAGCCTGATAAGCAATGGCGGCGAAAATGAGAGCCCCTCACGTCAGCTGGCTCGTTATACCAAGGAGATAGCAGAGCGTTATGTGGACCATCTGGATGTAAAGCTGGTTTACCGGCGCGACAGGTTTTTAAGGGGCGGCGACCAAACCTCGTTTCAGTTGCAGGGTTTCACTTCTGTAAGACTGACAGAAATGAACGAAGATTTTACCCGTCAACATCAGGACCTGCGCACCGAAAAAGGTATTCAATATGGCGACCTACCCGAATTTGCCGATTATAATTACATACAAAAAGTGGCCCGCATGAATATATCTGTGTTGGCTAACCTGGCTGCAGCACCGGCGGCTCCGGCAAATGTTGGTGTAAGCACATCGGGCTTAACCAATAATACTACCCTTACATGGGAAACACCAAAAACCGGAAAGAAACCGGCCGGATATTACATCCTGATGCGGGAAACCATTAGTCCGTATTGGGAAAAGAAGATCTATGTAACGGGTAATACAAGCACATTAAATTACTCAAAGGATAATTACTTTTTTGCTGTACAATCTGTAGATGCTGAAGGGCACGAAAGTTTGCCGGTGTTTCCGAAACCGGTTAGGTAGGATTGGTCTTTGAGTGTTATTTAAAGATCATGTCATTTCGAGCGATAGCGAGAAATCTATGCACCGTTGAGCCACAGGACGGGCTTGTGTATAGATCTCTCACTGCGTTCGAGATGACAATTTTGACCAATTTTTACTTCACACTCTTCTTCTGCACTATATAAAATCCGGCTATAAATACCACCACCGAAACGCCAAGACTTATAAATACATCTTGCGTAAAAATGTCAACCACAATTTGGGTAGGCGGCATGTTAGGCTTGCGCGGGAACATACTTTTAAGCGCCAGCATAGGGTGGGCATAAGGGATGGTGTAAGCATATTTCCAGCCAACCCCGTTGCAAATAACACCGGTTATAAAAAGCAGAAAGCCTATACCCATAGGCTTTAAAAAATCGCTCCAAAGTAAGCTTAATAAAAACTGAATGGAAAGAATGCCCAATGCTGATAGGAACAATTTGAAGTATACCTGCAGCAATATCAGTTCCATATGATAGTCGGCAAACTTAATTTCGGGTTTAAGCAGGCCTAACAAATTACCAAAGCCAATGGTAAACAACGCAAACAGCATCAGCGTTATAAAAACCAAAAGCATCGCATAAAAAAACTTGGCTGCGTAAACCCACCATTTGCCAATTGGCAAACTAAACAGTGTTTTCCAGGTATCGGCTTTGTGTTCAATGCTGTTAACTGAGTAAGCTATAAAAATAACATACATAGGTAGCAGCAAAGCCCCCATAACGTTTAGTGCAATACTGGCAAAGCGCATCCATGTAAGCAGTCCGGGCGCGCCTGCTACTTTATCGCTGTTAGTATAATAACCAATAGAAGTAAAAAACAGAAGCAAAAACGGCAACAATATAGCCGCCCAAAAACCTAAAGTTTTTCGGCTTTTATAAAATTCAGACTTTAATGATAATATAAATCCTTTCATACCGCCTGATTTTGAGTGATGTTTAAGAATAGGTTTTCCAGATCCTTCTGCACCTTGTGTATGCTATAAACCGTTAATCCTGTCTGGTTAAGCAAAGCGTTAATTTTTCCGGTATCTTCTTTTGATTTGTAGGCAACTGAAAGGTGGTCATTATTAATTTCGGCTACCACGTAACCATTTTTGGTAAGCAGGTTGGCAGCGTCCACGGTGTTATTCGTTTCAATACGCACCTGGGGCTTACTAAGCGTTTCCAGTTCTTTTATCTCACCTTGAAACAACAATTTCCCTTTATTGATGATAGCCACATGGGTAGCCATGCGCTCTATCTCGGCCAATAAATGGCTTGATATAAAAACAGTTTTACCTTGCTCTTTTGTAAGGCGTTTTAACAACTCGCGTATTTCAATAATTCCGTTAGGGTCAAGGCCGTTAGTGGGCTCGTCCAGCATCAGCAGTTTTGGATCAGGCAGCAAGGCGAGGGCTATGCCGAGGCGCTGTTTCATTCCTAACGAGTACTTGCCGGCCTTTTTATGCGCCGCATCTGTTAGCTGCACAAGTTTAAGCATTTCGTCAACGCGGCTTTCGTTAATTTGTAAAAGTATGGCCCTGTTGATGAGATTTTCCCGACCTGTTAAATGACTATATATGGCAGGCTGCTCAATAAGCGAGCCTATTTGTGAGAGTATTTGTGTGCGGTTGGTTGCAAAATCCAACCCGAATATTTTTATATCGCCCTGGCTGTGTTGCAGCAGGTTAAGCAGTAGTTTAATGGTAGTGGTTTTCCCGGCGCCGTTAGGGCCGAGAAAACCATATATGCTTCCTTGCGGAACTTGAAGAGATAGGGAGTTGACAACGGTTTGACTGCCGAAATTAAAAGTTAAGCCGGTAGTTTCAATTACCATACGTTGTCTTTTTTAACCGATGCAACTGTTCTTAAAAAGTTTACACCTTTAACAAACAGTGAAGTAGCTTTTACCGTTGAGGATGCTGCCACTTCGGCCTCATGCTTTTTTTGTTCAAACTGATAGCTGATGCCCATTACCAGGGCGAAGACTAACGGTGCAAGTAACAGTACAAAAGGATTGGTGTTGTTAACTAACTTTTTCATTGCGATTGATTTTATGATACAAAGAAATATCAAAATATTAACCTGCTAAAATCATTTAGACCAACTGTTGCTATTTATAGATGAACGGCTGCGGCAGCAATATAAGGTGTTTGTCGACAATAACAGCCTGTTCATCGATGAAAATATAGGCTGTATATAAATAATATAAGCCGCAAGTTCAAAATATTAAATTTGAAACGATGAAAAAAGGCTTACAAGTCTTCTGGCACATATTTATTTGGCTCAGTCTGATGTCGTTTGTTTTGTTTGTAGTACGCAACAACGCCAGATTCACCACACATGGCATACTCGTTTTATTCGTCCTTTACGGCCTCATCAACATTAGTTTATTCTATATTAACTTCCTCATTTTAATACCGCGATTTTTAGACCGTAAGAATTACGCAGTGTATGCAATGGCCGTACTGATTGTTGTAATTGCCTATGGCCTTGCCAAATACGGGGTGGGGCTCATTTTTCCTAATGATGTATTGTTACGAGACTCAAACGAAATTATTGGTTTTTGGTCGTACTTTATAAGCACGGCTATCACCAGCCTGATGTTCGTTTTTTTGAGCATTGTTTTAAAGTTTAGTATCCACTGGTTTTCGAATGAACGTATTCAGCGCGATCTGGAAAATCAACGACTGACTGCCGAACTGGCATTTTTAAAATCGCAGATCAATCCACATTTTCTGTTCAACTCATTAAACAGCATTTATTCCCTGGCTTATCAAAAATCAGAGAATACGCCCGGCGCTATCCTCAAACTATCAGAGATAATGCGGTATATGCTTTATGAAAGTAACGACAATAAGGTTGCCTTAGAAAAAGAACTGCAATACCTGCAGAATTATATCGACCTGCAGAAAATAAGGTTTGGTAATAAAGCTATTATTGATTTTAAGATAGAAGGCGAAGTGGGCGACCAGCGTATTGTACCCTTATTGCTGATAGCCTTTATTGAAAACGCCTTTAAGCACGGCGTAGCTAATGATGCGGCTACTGCTATTCAACTACTTATACGGATTGATGCTACCAGTTTATACTTTTTTATCCGGAATAAAAAGCATGCAAATAACCGCGATGCGGCAGGCGGAATTGGCTTGAGTAATGTTAAGCGCAGACTTGACCTGCTTTACCCGCGAAAATATAGTTTAGAAATACGCGACGAAATTGATACGTACACTTGCGAATTATCCTTAGTTTTATAGCATGATAAGATGTTTGGTAGTTGATGACGAGCCTTTGGCGCTAAACATTTTGGAAGATTACATTTCCAAAATTCCTTTCTTAGAACTGGTTAAAGCCACTACAAATCCTATTGAAGCATTAACCCGGGTACAGGATGGCGGTATCGACCTGGTTTTTTTAGATGTGCAAATGCCCGAACTGACCGGCATTCAGTTTCTTAAAATAGCTAACGGAAAAACAAAGGTTATTTTAACCACGGCCTACCCGCAATACGCATTGGAAGGATATGAACTGGATGTGGTTGATTATTTATTGAAACCGATAGCTTTTGATCGTTTTTATAAGGCTGCTCAAAAAGCACAAACCATTATAAAACCTGTGGCGGGTCAGTCTACCGAAGTAGTGCAGCATGTGCAGCAGCAACAGCAGGATTTTATGAGCGATTTTATTTTTGTTAAAAGCGAACATAAGATACAAAAGGTATATCTGCACGATATATTGTTTATCGAGGGTTTAAAAGATTATATATCAATTTTTACCCCCAACGAGCGTATTATTACCCTGCAAAACATGAAGAAGATGGAGGATACCCTCCCGGATAAACATTTTGTACGGGTACACAAATCATACATAGTAGCGCTCAACAAGATTGACAGCATCGAGCGTAGTCGCATACGCATAGGCGACAAAATTATTCCTGTAGGCGATACCTACCGAGACGATTTCTTTAAGATCGTTGATGGGAAAAACGTGTAATTATTTAATATCGAACACCGAATGTCGAACACTGAATAATGAAGGATTGCCCTCGATGTTCATAATTCGAAATTATTACCTACTTAATGGTCTAAACCAACCAATCACTAAAATATCGCCTCAGCAATACGCTTTGTAGGACCGGGATTTCCCATGGTATAAAAGTGCATTACCGGCGCACCAAAGGCAATAAGCTCTTTACACTGGTTGATCATCCACTCAATACCTACTTCTTTCACATCCGCCTCGGTTTTACAGGCGTGCACCGCATCGCTCAAATCATCCGGCATATCAATATGGAATATCTTTGGCAAGCTAATTAGTTGTTTTGATGACGTTATGGGCTTCAATCCTGGTATGATAGGTACATTGATGCCATTTTCGCGGCATTGCTTTACAAACTCTATGTATTTGCTGTTATCATAAAACATCTGGGTCACAATAAAATCGGCACCGCCATCCACTTTTTGCTTCAAATATTTAAAATCAGTTTTCAGGTTAGGCGATTCAAAATGCTTTTCGGGGTAACCGGCCACACCAATACAAAAATCAGATTTAACCGATACGTGATCTTCGTGCAGGTATTTGCCATTGTTCATATCGGTAACCTGTTGCAACAATTCGTTAGCGTAACAGTGACCACCGGGCGTAGGTACAAAAGACGATTCGGTTTTACGGGCATCGCCGCGCAGCACCAAAACATTTTGTATACCTAAAAACTGCAGATCAATTAGCGCGTATTCGGTTTCTTCTTTGGTAAAACCGCCACAAATAAGGTGAGGCACCGCATCAACGCCGTACTTGTTCATTATGGCTGCGCATACAGCTACCGTACCCGGACGTTTACGATAACTTACCTTCTCTAACAACCCACTTGCGTGCTCCTTATAAACACTTTCCTCGCGCGACGAGGTAACATCAATAAATGGCGGTTTAAACTCCATCAGCGGGTCGATGGCATCAAATATGCCTTGTATACCGCGCCCTTTCATTGGTGGTAAAAGTTCGAAAGAGAAAAGTGTTTTGCCTTTGGCGTTTGTTATGTGTTCGGTTATCTTCATTATTTTAGTTGCACTGGCAGTAGCAGTTGCAGTTATTTTTTTGGTAAAAACTTTTCAGGACTAAGGGCCATTGAATTCAACATCCGACCTATCTCGTCGTATTTATTTCGTAATGACAAGTGCTCTTCACTATTGATATATTCGCAATCTAGGGCAAAATCAAGCCATATTGACGTTTCTGTTGCTTCACCATCTGCATCCGTCATTTTCGATGTAAAGTGCTTTGGGTATACCCTCTTTCGATACCCTTCGCCTATATTTACGCAAACCGATCTCGACGATCGTCTTATCTGATCAGTTAGGGAATACGTTTCTTCCTTCGGAAATTTAAAAGTAAGAACACGAATTTCTCGTGCGGCTTGAAAAGCCATTTGATAAACTTTTAAATCTCTGAAACTTCCTGTCATTATTAAATGATTTGACGAAAATACTTACTGCCACTGAATACTGCAACTGCTACTAATAATTGAGATTCGGTCCTAACCAACGCTCTACAGTTTCCACACTCATATTTTTCCTCACCGCGTAATCCTCTATCTGGTCTTTGCTGATTTTGTTCAATCCAAAGTATCTCGACTGCGGATGAGCGAAATAAAATCCGCTAACAGACGCCGCCGGCATCATGGCCAAACTTTCAGTGAGATGCATATGTGCGTTGTCTTCAGCTTTCAATAGTTCAAACAAAGTCGTTTTCTCAGTATGTTCCGGACAAGCTGGATAACCAGGTGCCGGACGGATACCTGCATACTCCTCTTTGATCAGTTCCTCCTTGCTCAGTTCTTCGTTTTTAGAATAGCCCCAGTATTCTTTACGTACTAACTCATGCATTTTCTCCGCAAAAGCTTCGGCCAACCTGTCGGCGAGGGCTTTGGCCATAATGCTGTTGTAATCATCATGATCTTTTTCGTACTTAGCTACCAACTCATCACAGCCAATACCGGTTGTAACAGCAAAGCCGCCAAAGTAATCAGCTACGCCGCTTTCCTTAGGCGCTACAAAGTCTGAAAGGGCATAATAAGGCTCGCCTTTTACCTTCTCTGATTGCTGGCGCAGGGTGTGGATGCGTGATAGTAATTGGGTGCGACTTTCATCGGTATACAATTCAATATCATCGCCAACAGCATTAGCCGGCCAAAAACCGATCACACCATTTGCCTGCAACAGTTTGTTATCTACTATATCTTTTAATAACGCCTGCGCATCATCAAATAGCTTTTTAGCTTCGTCACCAACAAACTTGTCTTCAAATATTTTAGGGTAGCTGCCACGAAGTTCCCAGGTGTGGAAGAACGGTGTCCAGTCAATATAAGGCACCAGTTCGGTAAGCGGGTACGCTTCAAAAACTTTGGTACCGGTAAATGATGGTGCCGATGCAACCTTAGCCAAATCTATATTAAATTTATCAGCACGGGCCTGCTCCAATGTTACAAATCGCTTGTCTGATTTTTTGTTGGCATGTGCCTCACGGGCTTTTTCGTACTCATCTTTTATACCTTTAATGTAACTGTCGCGGGTATCCCTGTTCATCAGGTTACTGCAAACCGTTACACTGCGCGAAGCATCTAAAACATGTATAGCAGCACCCGAATAATTTGGCGCAACCTTAACTGCGGCGTGAATGCGCGATGTTGTAGCACCACCAATTATCAACGGAATGGTAAAACCTTCCCGTTCCATTTCTTTGGCAAAATGCACCATCTCATCTAACGATGGGGTGATCAATCCGCTCAAACCAATGATATCTACATCCTGCTTTTTAGCTTCTTCAATAATGCGCTGCGCTGGTACCATTACGCCAAGGTCTATCACTTCAAAGTTATTACAAGCTAAAACTACCCCTACTATGTTTTTACCGATGTCGTGCACATCGCCTTTCACGGTGGCCATTAACACTTTACCTGCATTGGCCCGGCTTCCGCTCGAATCTTCTCCGGCATCAATAACACGTTGTTTTTCCAGTTCGATAAAAGGCAGCAAATAAGCCACCGCCTTTTTCATTACACGGGCCGATTTTACTACCTGCGGCAAGAACATCTTACCGGCACCAAACAAGTCGCCTACTATGTTCATTCCGTCCATCAGCGGGCCTTCAATTACTTCCAAAGGCTTGGCATATTTCTGTCGGGCTTCTTCTACATCAGCATCCAGGTATTCAATTATACCTTTTACCAAGGCGTGCGATAAGCGACTCTCTACCGGCTCATTGCGCCATTGCTCATCGCGCACTATTTCTTTGCCTTTGCTTTTTATGGTGTCGGCGTATTCAACCAGGCGCTCAGTAGCATCATCACGGCGGTTAAGTAAAACGTCTTCTACCAGCTCCAGCAGTTGTTTGTCTATCTCCTCGTATACTTCCAGCATCCCGGCGTTTACAATGCCCATGTCCATACCCGCTTTTATAGCATGGTACAAAAATGCCGAGTGCATCGCCTCGCGCACCACGTTGTTCCCCCTGAATGAGAAAGAAATATTACTCACCCCACCGCTCACTTTCGCATGCGGCAGATTTTGCTTTATCCAACGGGTTGCATCAATAAAATCAACCGCATAATTATTGTGCTCTTCGAGCCCTGTTGCAACGGTTAAAATGTTTGGGTCGAAGATAATATCCTGCGGAGGGAAGCCTACCTCATTCACCAAAATATCATATGATCGTTTACATATCTCTATACGGCGCTGCAATGAGTCTGCCTGACCTGTTTCATCAAAAGCCATCACTACCGTAGCTGCACCGTAGCTCATTATTTTGCGGGCGTATTCTTTAAACTTTTCCTCGCCCTCTTTAAGTGAGATGGAGTTTACAATACCCTTGCCTTGAATACATTTTAATCCTGCTTCGATCACCGTCCATTTGGATGAATCGATCATGATAGGCAGTTTGGCAATGTCAGGTTCCGAAGCAACCAGGTTAAGGAACTTAACCATTACCGCTTCTGAGTCGATCATGCCCTCGTCCATGTTAATGTCTATCACCTGCGCGCCACCTTCAACCTGCTGCGCGGCAACAGATAGGGCTTCCTCATAATTCTCAGCCAGTATCAGCTTGCTGAACTTAGGAGAACCGGTAATGTTGGTACGCTCGCCCACGTTAACAAACATGGTGTCGGGCTTAATAGTAACCGCTTCCAATCCGCTTAAGCGCATGTAAGGCTCAAGCGTTGGTATCAAACGCGGTGAGTATTGTGCTGCTTTATCAGCAATACATTTAATATGATCAGGTGTAGTACCGCAACAGCCGCCCACAATATTTACCATGCCCGATTTTATGAAATCATCAACCTGGTGCGCTGTTTCGTGCGGGGTTTCGTCATACTGACCAAACTCATTAGGCAATCCGGCGTTAGGATAGGCAGATATAAACACATCAGCCTTTTCTGAAAGCTCCTCCAGATGCGGGCGCATTTCTTTAGCACCCAAAGCACAATTAAGGCCTACCGATAATAAATTGGCATGGCGCACCGAGTTCCAAAACGCTTCAACCGTTTGCCCTGAAAGGGTACGGCCCGAAGCATCAGTAATGGTACCCGATATCATGATGGGCAAATGCTTCCCGCTCTCCTGCGCGTATCTGTCAGCTGCGAATAATGCTGCTTTAGCGTTCAGGGTATCAAATATGGTCTCTATCAGCAAAACATCCGAGCCACCATCAACCAAACCACGGATCTGGTCGTAATACGCATCGGTAAGGATATCAAAAGTAACGGCGCGATAGCCCGGATCATTAACATCCGGCGATAGGGAGGCAGTACGGTTGGTTGGACCAACGGCACCTGCCACAAAGCGGGGTTTTGATGGATCCTTTTTATTGTATTCATCAACAACCTCGCGGGCCAGACGCGCACCCTCGTAGCTTAACTCATAAGCCAGTTCTTCCATTTTATAATCAGCCAATGAAATAACCTGCGTGCTGAAGGTATTGGTCTCGATGATATCTGCCCCTGCATCTAAATATTCAGCGTGGATAGCTTTTATCACATCCGGGCGTGTCAGATTCAGCAGGTCGTTATTGCCCTGCAGATCGCTGGGATGATCTTTAAACCGCTCCCCGCGAAAATCCTGCTCATTCAACTGGTACCGTTGTATCATGGTACCCATTGCCCCGTCAATAACCAGAATGCGCTTTTTTAGTTCTTCTTTTATGTTCATTGTTTGAGATATGAGATTTGAGACATGAGATTTGAGATGGAATAATCTTAAATCTTATCTAAATCACAAGTTGCAGATGGAAATTGAAGCTAAGAAAGACAGATACCGGAAATGGTCTCAAATCTCATGTCTCAAATCTCACATCTAAAAAAGCTTATTTCGAAGAGTCGGGTGTATCGTGACTTTCGCTTATCCGTCTCAACCCATAAGTCTGCGGGCTGAGTAGAATGTAGCACCTTGTTAAGTAACAGGTTGCTAAGACATCGCAGGGTCTAATCCCTCCGTCTTTCTCTATAAGCAGTGCAAAGGTGCGCAATAAGTTTGTAAAGTGCAACCCTTCTTAATCCTCCGTTTTTATACCGTACGAGTTTTACTTTCAGTAAACAAAAAAAGCCGCTCGGTTAAAGCGGCTTTAGTAAATATTCTAATCCAGATTATTTCCTATTACCGAAAATGCGCAGCAACATTAAAAATAGGTTGATGAAATCAAGGTAAAGAGTTAAGCCACCCATTAAAGCCATCTTTTTAGCAGATGCATCGCCGTACTCTAAACCCGCTCCAATGTTTTTTAGCTTTTGAACATCATAAGCAGTTAGGCCTACAAACACCGCGACACCAACATAACTGATGATCATATCTAAGCCGCTGCTTTGCATAAACATATTTACAAGGCTTGCTATCACAATACCTATTAAACCCATTATCATTAATGAGCCGAACTTGGTAAGATCAGTTTGAGTAGTGTAACCTGCAATTGCCATCACAGCAAACAGCAAAGCTGATGTTACAAAAACACCAAGCACCGAGCCTGAAGTGTAAATAAGTAAAATAAAGCTTAGGCTTATACCTGTTACAGATGCATAAGCTATATACAGCAACGCCAGTACGGGATAAGATATTTTATTTAGCCCGAAACGCATCAGCAACACGAATGCCAGGGGAGAGAACATTGCAACATATGCCATCATTGTAGGGCGATATGTTACAGGATCAATCAAGAATGTAATTAAACTGCTATTTGCAAACAGGTAGGCAAAGGCGGCAGATATACCCAGCGCTACAAACATCCACAAAAACACATTCGCTATAAATTTGCGGGATGCGTCAACCTCGTTAACTTGTATTACGTTATCATAAACGTATTTTTCTTTAAATTCCATATTGTGTTAAAATTATTGGTACTAAGTTAGGTTTTTTAGTATCAAGTAGCTAGTATCAAGTATCAAGACGAAGTAATTTTAATAGGAGGAAAAACCAAGAGTTGATATCAAACCTAAATAATTAACAAAAACTTAAAAAATCTTGATACTTGATACTAGCTACTTGATACCCTACGAAAGCCGCTTAGTCAGCTGCTCCTCTACTTTCTTAAAAAACTGTATCGGTTTTAAATTGCGCCAAACCATGTCGTCCAGCTCGCCGCCAAAGTTGATATAGTAGTCTATATTGTTGCGTTTAAACTCTTCAATTACGTGCTCGCGGAAGTTGATGCCCGCTATCCAGCCATCCTCCACATCCTGAAACCACTCTTCATAATAGCAATCGTCGGATGAGTGGAAGTTCAGCACATTCTCGCCTATCAGGATAAATTTGTTGATGCCGTAATCACCCATCAGCTCCAATATTTCTCGCTTAAGCAGCATAATATCATTGTTAATGGCATCGTTCCACTCGCCAATAAACTCAATTATAGCATAAGAACGGTCGTAATCGGCAAATAGTACTTTCATGTACAGTGTGTTTGATCCGAACGAATCCCACTGCGGATGCAGCAGATAGTTATAGATCTGCTTATCAAACTCAAACTCGCTGTATTGCGTATTATAAAACGGCGACCTGTCATCTTCCGCCGCCACGTAGTCATCGCGCCATTTATAATATGGTTCTATTTCGTGCATTTTGCCCCTCTCACTCTCCCCTAAAGGGGAGATGTTTAATTATTTACTGTTATAGTAATTTTCAACCACTTTTCTTACACTCCCATGTTCTTCCAACAACTTCGCCGCGGTCGCTTCATCTAACCCCGTTTCCGCCATTATCATCCTTGTACCACGGTCAATTAGTTTGTTATTACTCAGCTGCATGTCAACCATTTTGTTGCCTTTAACACGCCCTAGGCGTATCATAACAGCTGTACTTAGCATGTTCAGCACCAGTTTTTGAGCGGTACCTGCCTTCATACGGGTTGAGCCGGTAACAAACTCAGGACCGGTTATCACTTCAACCGGCAGCTTTGCAACCGCGGCAACCGGGCTGCCACCATTGCAAACAACGCAGCCCGTTAACACATTATTTTGATTGGCCATTTGCAGGCCGCCAATTACATAAGGAGTAGTTCCCGATGCCGCAATGCCTACCACCACATCTTTATCATTAATATCAAAAGCCAGCAGATCCCGCCAGGCTTGTTCGGTATCATCTTCAGCAAATTCAACGGCTTTGCGTATGGCACCATCGCCACCGGCAATAATACCCACCACCCAATCAAACGGAACCCCGAAAGTTGGTGGGCATTCTGATGCATCAACCACCCCCAGTCTGCCGCTGGTACCGGCGCCTATATAAAACAAGCGGCCGCCTTTGCTCATCCGTTCGGCAACAGCGGTGGCAAGGGCTTCTATTTGAGGCAATGCCTTAGCTACCGAAACCGCAACGGTTTGATCCTCGTAATTGATGTGGCGGAGTATTTCGGCCACGGTCATTTTTTCCAGATCGTTGTAATGAGAATCTTTTTCGGTTGTTCTTTGCATTTGCTCTGCTTTATTTCGCAAAATTGAGTAAAATTCCTGATAATGGTTAGATAATTGCTTCAACAAAATATAAGCTCTCGGGGTAATTGTTTAGCTTTGTGATTGGTATGAAGAAAAACGCCGCCATTATTTTTCGTTCTGCAATTCTTATCCTGCTTGGGGTGACTATCGGCTTGTATCTAAGCGGCGACAGTTTTATAGCGCGCGACGCTGACTTTTCATCATCAGGGCCAAGTAAGTTATCAAAGGTTCTAGACCTGGTGCGTAATAAATACGTCGACTCTATAAATGTAGACAGTGTTGAAGGCGAGACGGTTAATGAGCTGTTACAGCGCCTTGACCCCCACTCATTATACCTGCCTGCACAACAGGCGCTTAGTGTGAATGAGAAATTAGAAGGTGGTTTTAACGGCATCGGGATTGAATATAGTTTGCTACGCGATACCTTGGTTATATCTTATGTTTATCCCGGCGGTCCGGCTGCATTGCAGGGAATTAAGGCAGGTGATAAAGTGGTAGACGTGGATGAGGAAAATTTTTCGGGGACCAACCTTACCAACGAGCGGGTAAATAAAAAGCTAAGGGGCACAAAAGGCTCAGGCCTGCTGCTGGCCATATTGCCGGCTAATGCAAAAGATTTAAAACTTGTAAACGTTAAACGCGACCGCGTAACACTGAGCAGTATTGATGCTGCCTATAAGGTTGATGCCGAAACCGGGTATATTAAAATAAGTAAGTTTGCCACCAATACAGATGCCGATTTTAGAGCAGAATTGTTAAAACTTAAAGAGGAAGGCGTTAAGAAACTGGTGCTTGATCTGCGCGGTAACGGCGGTGGTTATTTGAACAGCGCTACCAGCCTGGCCGACGAATTTTTAAACAGTAAACAGCTAATTGTATATACCAAAGGCATACACGAGCCCCGTACCGACTATTTTGCTACAGATTCGGGCACCTTTCAGGATGGTAAGCTGGCTGTGCTGATAGATGAATACTCCGCCTCGGCAAGCGAGATCCTGGCAGGCGCCTTGCAGGACCTTGACCGCGCTACCATAGTGGGCCGCCGGTCATTCGGGAAAGGCTTGGTGCAGGAGCAGTTTCAGTTTGATGACGGGTCGGCTGTTAATTTAACCGTAGCAAGATATTATACCGCATCGGGCCGTTCTATACAAAAAACTTATAAAAACGGAGTTGCCAGTTACCGCAACGAGCTGGCAGAACGCATGCGCAAAGGCGAATTATTCTCGGCGGAGAGTAATCTTAACGACAGCGTTTTACATAACAACAGTAAATACCGTACCTCAAACGGGCGTAAAGTGTTTAGCGGCGGGGGTATTATGCCCGATATTTTTGTACCCGAGGATACCACCAAAAACACCTGGCTCATCAGTCAGTTAAATAAAAACGACATTTTTACCGCTTATACAATAGATTACCTGCAGCCGGTTCTAAAATCATATACGCTTGACGATGATTTTATAAACGGATACAGCATTAGTGATGCCAACCTGGCGCACTTTATTAAATACGCGTCGTTAACGGTTAAGGACATTACTAAAGAAGAGCTAGCGGCCAGCAAAGCACACCTTAAAACTTTGCTAAAAGCCAATGCCGCGCATTTTAAATGGGGCGATGCAGGGTATTATAAAGCTTTAAACTCTACGGATATCGCGTTGAAGAAGGCGGTGGAAAGCCTTAATTGATGTGTGAGTAGATGTGCTGATGCGTGATTGATGTGCAGATGCTTTATTTGAAACTCATCCGCACATTTGCACACCAGCACATTATTTCTGCCTGAACCACACCTGTACAGGTGCACCGCTTAACTCAAAATTTTCGCGAAGCTTGTTTTCTATAAAACGGTAATAAGGCTCTTTAACGTACTGCGGCAGATTGCAGAAGAAAGCGAACATGGGAGATGTACCCTGGATTTGCGTGATGTATTTAATTTTAACGTATTTACCCTTTAATGATGGCGGCGGATAGTTTTCTATAATCGGCAACATAACATCATTTAGTTTTGATGTTGATATTTTGCGTGCACGGTTGGCATAAACCTGGTTGGCTACATCAATTACCTTTAAAACACGCTGCTTCTCTGTGACCGACGTGAATACAATAGGCACATCAGTAAACGGTGCGGTTTTCTCGCGGATCATTTCCTCAAAAACCTTAATGGTTTTGTTGTTCTTTTCAATAAGGTCCCACTTGTTCACCACTATCACAATGCCTTTCTTGTTTTTCTCGGCCAGGTGAAATATGTTCATATCCTGCGATTCAAAGCCTTCAACAGCGTCTATCATCAAAATGATCACATCAGCTTCTTCCAGAGCCTTGATGGTACGCATAACCGAGTAAAACTCAATATTCTCTTTTACTTTGGTTTTTTTACGCATCCCGGCAGTATCGATCAACATAAAATCATGCCCATACTGGTTGTAGTGTATAAGTATGCTATCGCGCGTGGTACCGGCAACCGGGGTTACAATATTGCGCTGACTGCCAATAAGTGAGTTGATGATAGATGATTTACCCACATTCGGCCTGCCTACTATGGCATATTTAGGGCGGGTATTTTCTTCTAACGGAACATCTTCAAAATGCTTAACCACTTCGTCCAATAGTTCTCCGGTACCGGATCCTGTCATGGAGGAGATGTTATAGATCTCGCCTAAGCCCAAACCGTAAAAAACAGTGGCATCGGCCTGCTGGTTATGGTTATCAACCTTGTTAACTACTACAAAAACAGGTTTTTTGCTGCGGCGCAGTAATACGGCTATCTCGTCGTCCAGATCGGTAATGCCGGTAGTAACATCAACCACAAATAAAATAACCGATGCCTCTTCTACAGCAATTACAACCTGCTCGCGTATAGCGGCTTCAAAAACATCATCAGAGTTGGCTACATAGCCACCTGTGTCAATCACCGTAAACTGGTGATCCGTCCACTCAGAAACACCGTAGTGCCTGTCGCGGGTTACGCCGCTAAAATCATCAACAATGGCCTTGCGGGTTTCGGTAAGTCTGTTATATAAGGTTGACTTGCCTACATTGGGGCGGCCAACTATGGCTACTATGTTACTCATGTTTTATTAAGATGTAAGAAGCAAGAATCAAGAGCCAAGATATTAATGTGCGGCTATCTTCTTATTCTATATATGATACTTTATTATAAACTTCTGTCTTGAATCTTGACTCTTAGGTCTTGACTCTAACTAATGTACCCAAATTTCTTCAGGTAGTTTTTTGTGTCGCGCCAGTCGGGTATAACTTTTACGAATGTTTCAAGGAATACCTTGCGCTGGAAAAATTCTTCCATATCCTTGCGGGCGTAGGTGCCTACTATTTTAAGCATTTTACCCCCCTCGCCTATTATTATATTCTTCTGCGAATCGCGTTCTACTATGATCTCGGCGCTTATGCGATAAAGCTTTTCGCCTTCAACAAAAGCGGTAACCACCACCTCGCAGCTGTACGGAATCTCTTTTTTGTACTGCTTTAACAACTGGGCCCTTATCATTTCTGATGCGAAGAAACGGTCATTACGATCAGTAAGCGCATCTTTTTCATAATAAGGAGCGTGCTCGGGCAGGTGCTCCTTAACAAAATCCATTACGGCTTGTATGTTATGATCATGCAGTGCCGATATGGCAAACACCGCCACCGGCTTCAGTTTATCCTGCCAAAAATCTATTTTCTTCTTTACCGCCTCTTCATCGCTCTGGTCTATCTTGTTAACCAATATAGCAACAGGCGCTGAACTACCTTCCAGTTTTTTTAATACATCGGTTTCGTCATACTCCTCGTGTATATCTGTTACCAGCAAAATCAGGTCGGCATCAACAATTGACCCCTCCACCTGGTGCATCATGCTTTCCTGCAAAGCGTAGTGCGGTTTTATAACACCGGGCGTATCAGAGAAAACTATCTGGTGGTCAGCATCATTCACTATCCCCAAAATACGGTGACGTGTAGTTTGGGCCTTATGGGTGATGATGGACATTTTTTCGCCCACAAGCAAATTCATAAGTGTTGACTTACCTGCGTTTGGTTTACCAATAATGCTTACAAAACCTGCCTTATGACCCATATTAAAATAATTAAAATATTATTTGGACTGCAAAGAAACGAATTATATCTTTGCAGTCCAATTTAAACGGAATGTAAATTGCATTTTGATAGTTGGAAAGGGCTTTTCGGGGTAATGTACCGGATAAAAAAAGCCAAAAATAGTGCGGGATGGAGCAGTTGGTAGCTCGTCGGGCTCATAACCCGAAGGTCGTAGGTTCGAGTCCTGCTCCCGCTACCGAATCGGACAGACTTGAAAAATCAAGTTTTGTCCGATTTTTTTTTGCTTGTAACTTGCTGTTTATCAGGTAAATAAGGTGCGCTGCTGCGTTCACACGAGCGGTTCGATAAGCAATTCCGTCAAAACAGAGCTTTTCAGGGTATATCGAACCAATAATTTCCCTTTTAATTGTTGTATCTGCCTCTAAATATGTGATGTTCAGGCGTGAAAGCGTGTGTAATGCCCTGTCAACGCATCCGTCAAGGTCGTATGAGGGTTTACTAAAACCCGTCAATTTACCTTCAAGAATTAGTAGCTTTTTCTCGCATTCCATTTTGATCGTTTTATAATCTGCACTGTCAATTGCATCGTCAAGCAATAACTTACGTGCTTTGGCTAAACGATTATTTTCGGTTTCAATCTGCGCAAGCAATTCTTTTCGTCCATCGCTTTGTGCACCGGCCCGTTGGTTAAAGATGTCCTTGATGGCTAAACGGTAAAGCTCCGCTACTCCGGTCTTAGGCACAAAACGCTGTAGCTCATTAACAAAGATACCATTGGCTTCGTCAGCCTTGTATCTTGTGCCACAGGCGGAAACGCAATGGTAGTAGTAGTAATAACTGTGTCGGCCTTTTGACGCGCTACCCGTTAGGATCTTGCCGCATTTAGGACATAACAGAAAACCTCTGAGCGGCAAACTATCATCAGTTGTCATCTTTACCAGCTGAATACGCTTTTTACCTTCTATGACCTCCTGGACGTTATAAAACAATGCTTCTGATACAATGGCTTCATGTTGGCCCTGCACCAAATGCCGGGGTTCATCTCGATACTCAGGAACAACTATCTTTCCGCAGTACACAGGATTCTTGATGAGGGTATAAAAATTGCTCTTGCTGCACATAAAGCCGCGCCTGTTCAGTTCCCGTCTTACATCATCTATGCATAAAAGGCCTTTTGCAATTTCTGCGAACGCCCATTTTACTAATGCTGCCTGAGGCTCTACCGGTACTATTGTCTTCTTTCCGCTATCTGTAGTACGGTTTATATAGCCGTAAGGCCCGGTGGTAAGGTATCGGCCCTCTTTTCTGGCTCGTCGCATTCCATAAAAGGTATTTAACGCCCGCCTGTCGTTTTCCACTTCGGGTGCAGCCAAGTAAAAAGCAAGCATCATTTTATTTTCCGGGATGGTAAGATCTAGCGGCTGTTCAACCGCCTGAGGATCGATTGCCAGCTTACGGAGTGTATTTATCATTTGGTAGGCATCGCCAGCATTGCGACTAAACCTGTCCCATTTAGTGAATAATAAAAGGTCTGCACCCTTCCCTTTTTCTTTCTTGTACCGGTTTAACATATCTGTCCAGGCAGGACGGGCGAAGGTTTTAGCAGAAAAGTCCTCATATATCACTTTTCCAACGGCTATATTTTGAATGCCACAGTATTTACGTAATACCTCTTCCTGGCTGCGGATGGAATATCCTTTATCAGCCTGTTCATCTGTACTTACCCTTACATATAGATCTGCTTTTTTCATAACAATGCTTATTTAATCCTATCGGAAGAATTATCTTTAACGTATTGATTCACAGTTAATTTAGCTAAAAAATACAAGAAATCCAAAATTTCTTCGGCTTCTTTTTCAGAAATTTCAACACCATTTTCACGCATCACCCTGATGGCGTCCCCGGCAGTTAAACTTCTTTTCTTCTGTAAATCCTTATGCATTGTCACCCGTTCAAAGTGGCAATGTTGCTTTTTGTATTATTATTTTAAGGTTCCTTATAGGGTGACACCCTCACATTAACATTACACTTAGTGGTCTTGATCTGTGCTGGCACTTAATGCGGGGTCGCTGTCTTTATGTGTGAAATTTTGCTTTACGATAAGTTCAGCCAAAAAATACATTAAATCCAGCACCTCTTCTGCTTTCTTTTCGTCCATTTCTACGCCGTTTTTACGCATTATTTTAACGGCCTGTCCCGCTGTGATATTTCTATTTTTCTTTCCGTATGGATTCATAATTAATCTGCTTTTGTACAATGATTAACATGTCAGTCGGAGCCATCGGGGGACTTTAACGTACCCGCGAATAAACCCATTACCCTGCTTTTAACAAAGGCTGCCATTGCTTCGCTTAAACAGCAGGCAGCAGTAAGCGAAAAAGTGTCAAGGGTGGCGCGCCGCTGAAAAACAAAAACATTGGCGCCATTTACAAGCCCTTGACGCTTTTTTAGCGGTGCTAATTTTGTGATGGTGGTGCAATGCAACGATAGCATCCACAACGAATTGGTACTATCACCAAGTGTTATAATTTATTAGTTGTACTTATAGGATTTGTCACTATAAAGAAATAGTGGCCCGCACCTACATCATCAATTGCCTATGTTCTTTATGAGCCTGTTTGCATGAAACATGTTCTTACTGAACTGGCTCACAATTATGGTGCGAACTTGTTCCTAGTGAACTTGCTCACTGTCAAACTGAGAACTTGTTCTTTCTGAAATCGCTCTTAGCGAACATATTCACTGTTATTCTGCGATCTTGTTCTCTGCAAACACAATGTTAAGACAAAAACCAGCTTAACTTTTTTTTCAGCCAGGATAACCGCTTTGCCGAAGGGATTGCTGCTTTGCAGCTTTCCCTGCTCATCCAATAGCGAGGCTGACGGTGAATGAAATATAGCGTGATAACGCGTGATGTAATGAGCCGTTTGCCGCAGCGTAAGGATACATGTTTGTTTTAAATCTTAATTATCTCTACAAGCCTTCCATCAGCAAATGCTTTGCGTAGACTTTTTCGGCAACATTGATCAGCTGATTTACCTTTCCATAAAGCGCTTTGGCAGTTTCAATATCTGCTTTGTACCCGTCCTTGTACCTTACGTTGAAATAGGCTTGCTTCAAGCTTTCAAACTGGTTTGCTTTATGGTTTTCATGCAACTCAAAAACATTTGAAATCTCTGTCGTAAACATTTCGGTAATGGTGATTAGCCGTGATAGGTTATGATTAGTCGTGCCGTATCCGTTTACGCCGCGTATTAAGGCAATCAATACGCATTCGGCACACTGGTGCAGGGAAAACAGAGCCGCATTGGCGGATTCCTGCCTGAGATAAAATTCCGCTCCGGCTAAAAAGTCTTTGCCTTGCCTGAGCCAGCTTTCCCATTTAAAGCTTTCGGATTCTTTTGCAGCAATGCGTTCCAATGGTTTTGGCGTAGGCAGGATCAGATCACCAGATAGGTAGATAACCGGGCAATGTATCGCCTGATGAAAAAAGCGGCTGTTGTTTTCCAAAGCGGTTAGCATTGCTGTGGTGAAATGAACCAATGCTGTTACTTTAGCAATATCCCTACAGCTATCTTCTATCATGCAATTGAGCAATTGTGCGGTGGCGGTTTCTTCTCTTGAGGTTAATACCAGTAGAAATATCCTTTCAGCGTTTTCAGGTATTGTACCCAAACAGATCACACATTGTGTTGTAGGGACTTTGTGTTTGATGATACCGACAATCTTGCTGATCTTTTCTTGTTGGCAACTGAGGACAGCGGTCTTCAGTTTATAAAGATTGACTGTGTTGCTGGTTTTGACAGTATCATGCCTGTCAGGATGAAAAAGATTCTTTAAATAAGGCTTTTCAGATAGCCGCTGAAAGATTACCCACGCCGCACTGTAAAGCTTTTGCAGGTTTTCATAAACGTTTACCAAATCATTCGTTGTGATAAATTCCCGGGCCGCTTTTGATGACAGGCCATGTTCCAGCCATTCATCCAGTTGTTCCCTGTATTGCTGTAAGGTGTAAGCATTAAAGAAATTGCTTACAGTCAAAAGGGGATTTTTTAATTCGGCCTCGCTCAAGTTAGTAGGATAATCCCGCCAAAGACATTCTTCCAGAGGGGCAGGTTCGCATGGCGGCTGCATAGAAAGATTGTTGCTATGGCCGCTATGGAATAGATAAAGCGCTTCTATAAGGCGAACATTCAACTTGTAGAAAAGCAGCAGGCCTAATGGGCTGTTTTTTCCGTCCAGGTAATAGGCTTCCTTCAACACAAAATCCCGCCATTTCTTCAGTCGCTTCAATTGATCGGGCAGCCAGTCGTCATGAAAGAAGTCAGCGATTACCAAAAGCGGTTTATTGATCTCTTCTGTTGTGAGATGGTATGGGTAAATATCCCATTCGTTAAATTTATTGGTGTGCATAGACAAGTTCGTTATGCCTTTTTTTATTGGCAAGCATAACAAATTTCACTTACAGGGGTATCGTACCGAACCAAAAGAAGTTGTATTTTACAATGGCACTGTTGTTTTGTACATTTACATTTATAAATACTTTTGATCTATGGCAGAACCAACCTTACATATTGGTAGAAAAATCAGTCGCATACGTGAATTACGAGGCATGAAGCAAGAGGCATTGGCCGCTGAACTCGGTATTAGCCAGCAGGCTGTGTCTAAAATTGAGCAAAGCGCTGATGTAGATGGGGAAGCTTTAAACAAGATTGCAGGAATTTTAGGAGTGACTGGAGAAGCGATTAAGGCATTTACCGAAGAATCGATCTTCAACTACTTCAACACTTTTAACGATAATAGTGGTGCTGGTGCCTGGAGTACCTCCAGCACATTTAATTTCAATCCAATTGATAAGCTTATCGAAGTGTTTGAAGAAAACAAAAAGCTTTATGAGCAATTGCTTGCAAGTGAGCGGGAGAAAATTGAGCTCTTAAAACAAAATAGATAACCGATATCACTTGTCTTCTTAAATCTAATTGTATAGAGACAATTTAAAGTAAAACAGAAATTAATAACATGATCAAAGTCGCAGCAACATCAGTTTTTGAAATGTCAGCGGATGAGCTAATGGAGACGATCAGGCCTACTGCCGAAATCCTTGTAAGGCAAGCCTGGGATAAGGGATCATATATTACTTATTTTGATAAAACGCTTTGTCCGTCAAATGATATGATGGTTCATGAATACAGTGACCGCAAGGAACTGGTGCGCGTTTTGGGCGTGGGTAAGACAGAATTTATTAAAGTGCTGTAATCATGGCCGAATCTCCGCAGTTGCTCATCATCGCGGGGCCAAATGGGGCAGGTAAATCAACCTTCTCTAAAGATTTATCTCCGACCAATGCCTTTATCTTCGATCCGGACAAGGAAAAGGCGTTAATCGTATCAAAGTTTACAGGCCTTCCGGCAGAGAGTATCAACTTCGCCTTTGAGCAACGATTCCTCGATATGATGGAAATAGCGATTAAAAATAAAAGTGATTTTGTCATTGAAACCAATTTTAGAGATAATAATTTATGGGATATCGCAAATCGATTTAAAGCCAATGGTTACTCTGTAAATATGATTTACTTTCTACTGGCCAGCATTCATGAGTCAATCGACCGGGTGACATATCGTATTAACAACGGTGGTCATTACGTTGATGAGGCAAGCATCAGGTATAATTACATCGAAGGACTTGAAAATCTTGAATATTTTGCGGACCGCTTTGATAAACTTGAAGTGTTAGACGCTTCAGAAAGTTTCTTACAGTTAAGGTCTGTTTTGAGCGTACAACATAACCAATTAATCTACATCAGTGCAGACGTTCCGGAAAAGGCCAGGCAGGTGATCACTAATATCGCCAGACGATGCAATGACAGAGGACCGGATTACAACGAAGATCAGGACCAAAATTATGGACTTACCCGATAAAGAGAATATTGACAGTTTGAGGAACTACTAATCCCATTTATCTAAAATACAACCCTTGTAAAATTGTACTGGCAGATATATTTTCTCAGAACTTGTTTACGCGAACCCGTTCGGGCGGAACTTGTTCCGCTGCTTATAATGAGCTTGTTCTTACAGAACTGCAAAGATACCGAACAAGTTTTCTGAGAACTTGCTCTATGCGATCGTGTTCGTACTGATCTTGTTCAACAAGCATTAATTCTTTATGAATCCGTTCGCTGTGAACCAGATCATCAGCACTTAGAACAAACGGATTAATAGTAAACTCGTTCCTTATTATCAGGTTTTAGTATTATCCGATTCGCTAATAACTTGTTCTCGCCGAACCAGGTCGAAATGAGCAGGTTCGGATGTATCTGGTTCTGTATTTAAGAGCAAGCGTTTAGCGGCAAGAGGGTAAGCATGCGTTCGAAGTAATGAATTTCATAGTGAACAGGTTCGCATAAAACTTGCATCAGAGTAACCTTATCACTTATTATTAATAATCAATCAAAAAAATTCTATAACAACCCAGAAAAGGAAGTGAGTTGCGAACTTCCGCCACTCCCTGATCTTCGCGGAGGTACGGAGCGAAGTTCAGGGCAAGATTGCGAACTGGCTGACAAAAAATTAAGCGCAGCGATTTTTTGTCGGACAGGAGCACATCTTGCAAGGGGAAAAACCAAAAGAGAACTTGTTCTACTTTTCTTCGCAGGAATGAACTTGTTCTTCCGAAATAACGGATCGGTGGTCAAAAAAAATTCTTCCAACTAAGATATAGGAAAAAATTTGCATCTCAAAAAAGTATCGTGCTTTAATCTTCCTGTTGATAATGTTCAGTTATCCTTTATCGATTGCTAATGTACTAAATGCTAAAGACAAATGACGAGCATAGGTTTGTGGTAGTTTGAAAAGACCATCAGTGTTACCCAACTTTTCATTTGAAAATCAGGCTACTCTTTTTAAAATTTGCTTAGAATCATTAATTATAAATAAAAAGGGGCCTTGTTCCGATTCTATGGTTTCTAACATTTTTTTCCACTGGCTTAACATTAATAAAGAAACCTTAAAGGGATCCAAGGGCTTGCCGTAAGGTTTTTTAAAGGTAAATACCTTGTAACCGTCCGAATAGTGCTTTAAGATTTGCTGACTTAACCCTTTTTTGCTGTTATCCCACAAAAATACTACCGTGTCTGCAGGCTTGAATTCATTATCCCAAAGCCCGGAAACAATTTCATAGGTCTTGCTAAATTGCAATGCATGGAGAGAGGTTACCAATCTTATAAAACCAGGCGTATATTGATTGTCGACGTATAATTTCATTTGCCTTTAATTTAATATGGAAACCCGGTCAAAACTCAACGCATCTTTTACCGCATCTTCGGAAATCTCGTAGACGTTAGCAATATAACTGACGTCCTGCGACTCCAGGAAAACAGATTTAATAGAATCTATTAAAATACCATTGTCAACCGTACAGGGCCTTCCACCTGCTAAAGTCGGGTCGATGGCGGTCAGCTTCGTATCGGACAAATACAGACGGCTGACCATTTCTTTATCAAAAACAATTCGTTTCAAAATCTCCTTAATGAACGCCAGGTTCAGTTGCTCATTACCTTTTCCAAGTGTGATAAAATCGCCCGTACTTTCTTCTTTGAAAATAATTTGCTTGCCGGCTTTGCTGATCGTGTCCAGTACTTTTTCAGAAGTAAACGGATAGAAGTTGGGCCCCGTGCTAAATTTAGTCACCAGCCATTTTCGGGCTTCTAAAATTTCTTTCAACGGTATTTTATTAACTACTCTTAAATCGTAGATAACGATCAATTCATGAATGCCATAGAAATTTAATAATAGGGGTTGGTCATTCGATGTATTATCTTTAGATATGCCCTCATAGCTTTCGGCGTAAAGTATATCCAGCCATCTTTTTATTGTTGATGCACTTAGTTTTGTTATTCGGACAACATCCTGAACTGAATAAATTGCGCCGTAAGCAGATTCTGGTCTCATCGGAATGGATAATTGATTGTTTAAGGGTTTTAGTTGAGTAGCTTTAGCTGCTTTTTTAGGTTTTGATTTTTTTATTGAGTATAACGCTTCGTCTTCAGCGTGTATTTCATGATTTAACTTTAACAATCGTTGAAGAACCTCTTTTCGGGAAGCCGGACTTAATGTAAAGCGGATTCTATCATTTTCAGGAAGATATTCCAGCTCGTAAAAATCGTGGCTCAATTCAACGTCATCCCATCTATATGCATTCAAGAAGACTTGGTTCAACTGAACATGAAGTTCACGAAGTTTTAAAACCCCCTGCAAAGCTTCCTCAAAGGAGATCGTATTGTCGCTTGATAATAAATGTTTTTTTAATGCCAAAATAAGCTTACTGTCTGCTTTAATGAAATCAGAAGTTATTTCCTTACTGTGAAATAGATTGTATATTTTGGTGAGTCCGTATTGCAATCCGAACATTAAATATTCCCGATGTTCATAATACTCCCTACCAAGGTCTTCTAATGTTTCGGAATTATCCGAACTAACGTTAACAGGAAAAGGGAAATTTTGAAATCCGTCGGATGGAGTGTACCGTAAACTAATTCCCATGGAAGAGCAATATTTCCAAGCCCAAATCTCATGAAAGCTATTTTGCAAAAGTGCAAAAGTTTTATACGTGGAATCAACAATAACACCTACGGCATGAGTGAAAGTGTACTTTGGTTGAATTCGGGTAAAACACAAATACTTTCCGGTAAGCGCCGATACTAAAACGGAGTTTTCTTTATTTGCCGCGTTATATAGCTCTAATCTAGCCCTCTCATACAACCACCATTTTTCCTTGGCAGATTTGCTCCATGTAATTTTATCTCTTTCCGGCTTTACAGTTACTTCTATAATATCTAATAGATGTGGGAATTTTGAACGCACATAATCAAACGAAAAGTCAAAAAAATTAATGACATATCTCGTTATTTCTATTTCTGGAAATGAATTTATTTCATCACCATTTAAAACAGGATAAATTACTTTTTTATAATCAGGATTATTATTTATTAGCTGTTCTGCACAACCTTTTTCTAGGAAAAAACCATCCCCTAAAATAAATGAACCTACAAAGGCAATGTCTTTATTCCTGTTGAGGCCGTAGGGGCTGACTTCGGGTTCTGAATCATCAAGATAGGGACTTATGTAATTAACTTGTAAATTATTTAACAAAGATGCTTTAGCCCATTTTTGTTTGACTATGGTAACCAAAGCGACTTCGACAGAAGCTAAACCAGGCCATTTCATGGATTTAATCGCGAAATTTATTGTGCCGTGTTTGCAAAGTAAATCCAAAGCGCCCGATCTTGTATCACCCTGAGATATAGTGTTTGTCGAGATTAGCGAAATGAAGCCATTTTCTTTGATAACATCAAATGCTCTTCTGAAAAAATAAGCGACAAGATCGCACGTCCCTTTACACCCTTGATAAAAATAGTGGATGCTATTTAAAAAATAATGTGAATAATTAAGTGAAATTTTTAAGCCTCCAAGAAAAGGTGGGTTTCCTAAGACACAATCGAAGCCACCTTCGTTAAAGACTTCGGGAAATTCAATAAACCAATGAAAAAAGCGATGTTCAAAAGCCGTTCTTGTTGCTAAAGTTATTTTTTCTTCTTGTAAACCTTTGTGACCGGCAACTATAAATCGAAAATCGCCATCAGTTATTAAACCATCTTTATGTGCAATAGATTTTTCAATAAAAAACTGAGCAACTTGAGTATCAGCAAAAGCCTTTAAAACGTTAAAACCGGCACCTTTACAAAATTTTTCGTAGGCATTTGATTTTCTTTGGATTTCCTCGGGAGTTGTTTCAGGCAATTGGTTGAAGGTATGATGTTCCGTCATAGCGTCCTGAAGTAGACTTTCTGTTGTCCTTTCAAATTCAGCATTTAACTGTGCGTCCTTACTAACCCTGGTTTTTCTCTCCTTTATGTTTTTGTCACGAAAGCTTTTGGCAATATGTTTATCGTCGTATGATAAAGTTTAAAAGCCTCATTTGCTATCCCGTCTTCTAACTCCCTGCGATGAGTAAGTCCAACGATTGCATCGCCACATTTAATATGATGATCTAAAAAATTAAGGGGCTCGCCCGGATTATACGCCTCCAGCCACAATGCGATTTTACATAATTCGACAGCCAGCGGATTTTTATCGACCCCATATATGCAATGTCGAATCACTTCTTTCATCGCCCTTCGTATTGCGTGAGGATTAGGCTGTTCTTCATCTGTTTGCACCCAAGCAACGATCGAGGCGAGTCGTCTTGCAGCACTTAACAGGATATGTCCGCTGCCGCACGCCACATCACAGATCTTTAAGGCAAGCAACGACTGTACCGTAGTTTCCCGGCTGGCGTTTTTCTGTTGCCAAGGCTTAATCCGGTCTTCAATTAAATAGTCCAGCGAATGTTTAATCAAGGGCTGCACCAACTCCTCAGGCGTATAATGGCTCCCGCTTTTCCCGCGTTCAGTACTGCTGTCAAAAGAGCAGGAATAGTCCTCAAGGCCCTCTATTTTATTAATCACTAATTTTAACTCCAGCAAGCCTTCATAAACAGACCCAAACTCTTCCACATCCAACCCGCCATAATTGACAGCGATCATAATCCTTTGGTCGTTCTCAAAATAGCCTAGGGAATTGAAAATATTCAATAGTACCGCGTTACTTAAACGGCAGTTGTGCAAATCATAAATGTCATTGCTAATGGCATCGTAATTAAACAAATCGCCCTGTAGGCTCATAATACCCATCCGTTCCCCAATTTCCTTATTCTCAAAAAGCGAAAAAGTACCAATCAGGCCTTGCCATAAATCATAATGCTTGTCGGCATCCGGTGGAGGCTGTCTTTTGGCTAGCTTGCGTAGTCGCGACAGGCTGTAGTAATTAAAATAGATTTGATTAAAACGTTTCGTTTCGGGCTTTTTAGACTCGGCGTAGACGAGGTTTCTTTCCTCTATCACAAATAGAAAAAGCAACCGGTAAATAATACGCAATTGATGATGATAATAATCATTGGGATCTGCCAAGCCATTTCGGACAGCTTCTCGTAAAACAGTGTTATCCGAATGGTTGATAAAACCATTAGCCAGGTTCTTGATTGCCCCTTTAACCGCATCGCCTAACTTGTTGCGAATGGTGCTGCCCGCTTCCAGACCCTCGCGGTGATATTTCTCAATAATACTTTCAGCCCCTGAACTGATGGTGCGCGGCATCCGGCTGGCATGCAATAACCGATAAAAAATAACAAAGTCGGAGTATAAATCCTCTTCCATCATTTTTTCAAGGTTGAACTCTACATAGCTTAGGCGGGTGATCCTACTGGCATCCCGCAATAGCCTGAGCTGCTTACCATTAGTCACAATGCCATAAAGGTGCTCACTGTAATTCAGGTATTCCTGTAGCATCGCATGTGGAGAAACTCTTAGTTGCTTATTTTCCGGCCGTTTATCCAATGATTCATGATAACCCCCTACGTATAATGGAAAATTTTCCAGGTTACTGTCGCGGTAGCCAATCGGGAACGACTTGCCATCGATCTCCTCGGCCGAACGGTTAAAGGTCAGGTTGTAATTCAGATTGGTCAGCAGGGGCGATATCCAGAAATTGCGGGTCTCGGTCGTTCCGCTGTCTGCTGCTTTTAAACGAGTTAGTTTTCCCTGGAAGATCGCCCATTGTGCTTTGGCATCCTGCCAGGCCAGGCTAATTTCATCTTTTAGCTTAGAATTCGTCAGATCCGGGTTGAAGTCTTTGCCCTGTTGATAGGTTGCCAGTTCCGAGCGGATCTTACCCATCAAATCATTGGAAAGAATCGAGCCTTGAATATCTATAGAGGGAAAATTCATGTTGCTTATCTTTATTTAATTTTAGGGTTAGGGATCAAAACATACACCCCCAAAATATCCGGAGGCATAACCGGCGTAACCGCTTCAAACCGTTTTGCGCCAATGAATTTGGCAAAGCGGGTATGCGCGTCCACCAAATCCTGAGATCGCCGGGTAACAACCTTGATGAAGTCCGGATGTAATTCTTTAAAATGCTGTAACTCCTTTTCAAAAATCAGTTCCTGCCTTTCCTTGCTAATATCAAAAGCGCTCGATGTGTGCAATAAGTCTTTGCATTGATTGACCTCCAAAGCACTGATGCCGTCAGGCGTTTGCTCATAACCCCAAAGAAACATTTCTTCAGAAACCATTTCATGACGCTTGCTGACCTCACGAATGACATTGCGGACACGAAACTGGATTAAAGTTGTCTGCGTATCCACCGCATCGCTTCTGAAAACCGCCGCCCTTGCCGCCTTATTTCCTTTGCGCTCGCGATCCAATGAATTGGAAATAATTCGGTGGCACAATTGCTCGACAAAACGATGGTTCCGGCCGATATACCGAAACCCCTGCGGGGTAGGTGATTGAAATGAAATATGGACTTTATCTTGATGTCCTATGGCTTCAGCCAGCCAGGTATCCATATTTAGCTTTTTGAAAACATAACCACCGGAAACCGGCTCAAAGCTTGCACCGAGCATTTTAGCGGCAGCCAGGACAAAAGCCTCCAGTGTAGACACGTCGCCGATCGCTTCGTCCACTTCCAGTAAATCCTTTTTAACATCGGCAGGCATAATGCTTTCGTGGGCAAAAATAGATTGGATATGCTTTGCCTTGTCCCTGGCCGCTTCAATTTCATTAGTAATTTCCACATCAAGTTCATCTAGTTCAGGGCTGGGGCCAAAGTCGATCCGCATTTGCTTCGCAAACCGGTTTTGAGCGTTTTCCGGGTTGAGCAGGACCTCTTTTAATACCTTATCCATCACCGAACGATTGTCGTCCGCAAGTGCGATACTAACGCCCGAAGTGTTTTGAATAACTTGGATTTTTGCAATGATAATTTTCAATACCACGACGTCGATGGGGTTATCCTCGCCAAATAGCACTTTTACATCGATGGTATTCTGGTGAATGCCATCTTTATCCGTCCAGCCTAATTGCCCAAAGCGGTCGACCCGTCCTTCTCTTTGTTCTAAGCGGTTCGGATTCCAGGGCAAATCATAGTGTAAAACCGCGTTGAATTTATCCTGAAGGTTAATTCCCTCACTTAAACAATCCGTGGCTACCAATACCCGTTTAGGGCTACTGCCCATTTCATCTATTTTCTCGCGCCGCTCTTCATCGCTAAGCTCACTGGTAATTGCACGGACGTCGACATCCTTCGGCAAATGGTCCTTTAAAATCTTGCCGACATATTGTGCCGTTGCGATAAATCGGCAGAAAACGATTGGGTTTTGGCCCCGATTGATCCAAACCTTGATTTGCTCTAATGCTCTTTTAATTTTTTGGTCGCTTTCGATATTCATCAGCCCGGCCACCTTTTGAGATAGACGGCTCAGGGTCTGCCACTCGCCGTCTGAAAGGTCGGCCTTTTCAATGATGTCAATCTGCTCATAGTCACTTTGATCGTCCCATTTTTCGACTATAGGGTTGTCCTTTACTTCGTCTTCGGTAATTTCACTATCCCAAACGATTTTGGCTTTTCTCTTTTGCAGCATTTCGAACCCGGCTGCCGGGCTGCTCATGACGCCCCTTAGCAAGGAAAGGGCTGCAAAGTATTTGATCCGCGCTTTATTGGCCGAAACTCCTTCCGTACTGATGCCCCTGGCGAATTTCAATACCTCCTGATACAATTTGAAATAATCGGAGGATGCAGAGAGGGTATAAGGTAGCTCTTCCGTCGTCCTTTTAGGGAAGGGGTTTTCTCCATCCAGCCATTTTTCTATGTTTTTTCTTTTGCGCTGGATAAAGTGGTCGGCCACATTTCTTTTTTCACTGGGCACCAGGTTACTAAAATCAAACCTTTCGAATTCAGCCTTAATTAGACCCAACAGTGATTTAAATTCACCGTCCTTACCACTATGAGGCGTGGCCGTTAATAAAACTAAATGTTGACTGTCGTTTTTGGCGACTCTTTCCAGCAACTCATAGCGTTGCTGGCTTTGTGTTCCTTTTTTGAAGTCTAGATTTTTGGTACAAGTGTGTGCTTCATCAGCGATTACCAAGTCCGGCACATCTTTTAGAAATGCCGGCATTTTTGCCGACCCGTTTTTAACATAGTCTATCGAAACGACCTGGAAAGGATAATAATTAAACACATTCAAAGTATCGTCGCCTACGATCTTTCTTTCCAAACCCGCCGCTGTACTGGAACGAATAATAACTGCATCAATATCCAGCTTATCGGCCAGTTCTTTTTGCCATTGTTCGCACAGGTGCGGAGGGCATAATACCGCAAAGGATTTGATACTCCCGCGCTCCAGCAATTCCCTTAGGATAAGGAGCGCTTCGATGGTTTTACCCACGCCGACGTCATCCGCAACAAGCAAACGGGTCACGGGTTGATTCAGGGCCATGATCAGCGGCACCAGCTGGTAGGAACGGGGTCTGAACGACAACTTACCCATGCACCGGAAGGGACCGCTCACCTGTCGGAAGGAAAGCCTGGCTGCATCGTACAGGAGTTTGGCAGTCAAAAAACTATCCAGGTCAAGAATATCAGGCAACTCGAACTGGTCATCTTCCAGTTTGTCAAAAGACTGCAGCACCGGCTCAAAAACGGTAATAACTTCATCGTCGGATCCGCCCAATGGTTTTAATATAATGAGTTCCTTATCCGCAGACGGCTGTACGACGCATCTCCTGCCTCTGAATTTGACCAGTTTTCCCGGCTGTTTTAGTTTGCTGTCTATCATAGCCTATCGTACTTTTCTAAAAATATCCTGTCTTCTGGATACAAAGGAATCAATTTCTTCGCTTGTATAATCCCAAACCAATACATCGAAACCAGCCAGCGATACCGTGTCCCTTTTTTTGGCGTCATCAGCCATGTTAACAGCTTTTTTATGAATGCCGCCATCGACAAATATTAAAGCATGATCTTTTTCATAAACAAAATCAGGCTGGACATAATACTTTTCCATGTTATGATTGGTAAAATCCGGCAAACGATAACCGTTTTCAAACAGATAGTCCAGCAAGACCTTTTCACCGGGGCTGCGATGATGTAACCCCTTGGCCAGCTCTTCGTATTTGCCTTCATAACTGCTGCCGATCGTATCATCCGGTTCCGATGCAATCAGGAGTTCAAGCGCCTGGATAATTGCATGGCGGTTAATTTTGGTATGGTCCAATTGATTGTAATAGGATAAGAGATCGTCATAGCTCGCCTTCGGCCGCTCGGGGAACATATCCGTTTTTGTTGCAATATCATACCCGCATATCGCATAGGCCAGCAGGAATATTTTGGTCAGGTTGGAAGGATTACGGGCAATGTCCTTCAAGACACCGATGCTGCCTTCCGCCGATTCATAAAGCATGATGTTTTTATGCTCATCGCTGCCCATCAGTTTGGCATCTATCTCAACCGGTTCAATGTTGTAAAACTGCTCGACTGCTTTTTCAAACGCATATTGCATCGTTATTACGCCTTCTTCGGTAAGGCCAAGCGCCTTTACAGGCTGGATATACAGGACATCCGAAGTGTCATACGTATAGAGCATGACATTGGCAATCGGATCCTCGGGATTGGGTCGCAGGAGCTGTTTTTTTGACTTGAAAAATCCCGACTTGGTCCCGATGTCGAATCCGTCGTCTTTACCGCGCTTCCATTTTTTATTCAGCAAGATGAGCTTAGCGGCCGGTGCATAAAACAGCCTCATCAATTCGCTGCCATCCACCGTCAGTTTTATTTTTTTAGCATCCGCCAGTCCGTCTGCGGAGTTGAAATACATTTCGGTTACATAACCTTCTGATGTCCGTACCTCTTCCATACAGGAGATGCGTTCGGAGTTTTCTGACTGGGCCTCTTCCAGTTCCAACAGGTTCAAATGGAGTTCGATATTGCTTGCCGTAAAATGGGATCCGGTTATCGGATCCTGGTTCTTTCCACGTCCTTCATCCTTACCAAGGAACGCGTAATTCGTTTCCTTCGAGATTTTTATTTCGTTCAAGGTCATGGATACGTCATTAGGGGTGATCCGGTTGACCTTGAATTTACCGCCATTATGATAGATAAGATTATTGGGGCCAAATTCCTTCAAGCCAATGAACCTGGCCCTTGACACCGATTCATTCCGGTCTTTTCCGCCGAGGAACACCCGGATCGGTAACCTGGTAAAATTATAGCCGGGTAAAAAGCCTTCCGACGCCAGGTACCTGAACGTATAAAATTCAGATAAAGATGAATTCCGGTTCCGGTCGGACTGGTTCTCCAACAGGCTCTTCCGGTCTTTCGCGCGAGCATAAGAGATACCCGCCAGTTTTTTCAGATCAGTATCTTTGATCACCGGGCTGATTTGCGTTTCATGGGCTTCGTTCATTTGCCGTAACGCATCAAGGTACATTTTTCGCCAGCGAAGTAAGGATTGTTCCAGTTTCGCCGGTACAGTTTTGATTTCCTTTTCCAGCCAGCTGTCATTAAACCATTGCACGCCCGTGAATTCAATTTTTTCAACCACCCGTTTGACCAGGCGTTTAATTTGGGGAAAACTGGAGAGGATGACATCATCGTACCTGGCCTTAATACTTTCTTTCAAGCGGTAAGTCCCTCCACTGATGTCCACCAAGTCGATCAGCGACGGTTTAAATTCTTCTGCATTTAAGAATGACAACACGGTTGCGTTGATATGAGAGCGCAATAACTCCTCATTGGTCAGATCAATTCGGGGTGCCTGTACGATACCGCTGACCATTTTTACCGGATCCGCAAAGTAATGCTTATCGTGCGGCGAAACCTTGGACGAATAAGTAAATACCAGCGCAGATTGCCCGCTCCGGCCTGCCCGCCCGCTACGCTGCGCATAATTGGCCGGGCTTGGCGGCACGTTTCTCATGTGGACAATATTTAAGGACGAAATATCTATCCCAAGTTCCATCGTCGGGGAACAGTATAATGCGCTTAACGCAATGGCCTCATTAAATTTTTCTTCCCGGTCGATCTTTTCCTCGTTTTTGATTTGCCCGGTATGCTCCGCAGCAATATAAGATTTAGGCAACAGAGAAAAGTTTTCCTGATACAAATGCTGGAAATAAAGGTGGGGCTTTACCTGGATCTCATCATGGAGGAAAACGTAGGAGGATTTGTCAATGGCCACATTTTTTTTGTCCCCGGTCTTCCATAAAACCTTGGAAAGGATCAGTTGGTAAGCATCCTTTTCGCCTTTTTCGGCTTTAACGCGGACCTTTTTCAAATAATGCGCTTCTGTTAATGCCTCCAGCAAACTATCCATAAAAGTGATATATGTCGCTGAAGTCAGTGATGTCTGGTTATCCTTTCTGAATTCATGCTTGATATAACGGCCTAGCCTGCTCGCCGGACCGATACTCTGTATAAAAATATCCCTTGTGGCTTTATCCGCGCCTTGAAGGGAAAGGAAGTTAGGGGCGTCTATCTTTTCGCCTTTGTCTAATGACCAAAGTTTCTCCTTATTCAGTTGCTGATTTAATTCGCCTTCAATCCGCACCCGGTTTTCATACCGCAGCATGTCAAAATCGATGGCGTACATATTCCTGAAATAATTCAGTACCTGCACCAGAAACTCTTTTCTTTTTTCAGGATGCCAGCCCCCAAGCATGTCTATGTTTCCCCAAAGCGTTTGGTCTGCCGCGTCGACTTCGATGTTTTTATAGGTGATTTCCAGCAAAGCCGTTTGTTCGAGATTAGGCAGGACATAGCGCCATCCCCGTTTCAGATCTTGAATGATCCGGTAGGTAATATAATTTCTTAAGGCCTCCATATTATCCTCATTGGGACGGTTGGGGTTTGGAGCCGGGTTATTGGCATATTCATTTTCGGGCAGGTTCAGCTCTTCCTGGACACGGAAAATCAGATCAGATATTTTTAACGGCGTATCACTGGTGCGTAACACCTTCTCAATGGATGAGCGGAGGTGCACGACCTGTATAAAATCGTTGAAATGCCCTGCCTGTAAAGATGCGTCCTGGCGGTTATCGGTAAAGCTCATCAGCTTCTGCTCTTTGATCGCCTTACCGTGTTTATAAAGCGCCAATAAGGTCTGCAGGGTAATCAATGTTGTTGACGTGGACCGTCCCTCGTTCCCCAAAGAGATCAGCTTGGATTTTTCGCTCAGTTTTGGCTCCAGGTAGATCAAACCACAGGTAGGATCGAAAATGAGCGGTGCCGGCAGAAACCAGGCGGCTTCCCCACCATTAGGCACATCGGAAAATGAGCCATCCTTCCGGACATAAAGCTCTTTGGGCAATAAAAAGTCTTTGCTCAGGTTGATTTGTCCTGTCTTTTTATCCTTCCAGGCATCGGGTAACAGGTCTGCAAAATCATTGATATCCGTAAAAAAATCTTTATTGAACAAAATGTACCCGTCGGTATAATCCGTATGTACACGGCTTCTGACTTTGGTATTATTTACTTTTAGATCATCCTCGTTTTTAGGATTCTGGTTATCGTTAAAATCCCGGAACACCAGTTTGGCGCCGCTCAAACTGCTGAAGTCTTTTCTGACGCAAATGAATTCTTCGCCGCTTACCCGGCTGAAAACCGTTTGATAAACTGGGATTTCTTGTTCCTCCTCGGAACGTTTGATAAAGGGATTCGGATCCAGTGTGATATAACGCTTCTCCGCATTTTCCAGGCTCAGATAAACATAGCCGGTCTGCGAGATAAACTGATGCAGCTTAAAGGGTAAAATGGTGTCCTTTTTACGCTCACGGGCGCTTTTGATATTGAGTTCCTCCGCCCAGATGAGGATTTCGATAATCCGGGTCTCACAGGTATCTGCAGCTATACCTGTTGCCTCATGCAACTCTCCCGCGATGACTTTAAGTGATCTGGGCGAATTACGCCTTTTATGATCACCTTCATTCCTGATCGCGATTTTTCGCTCCAGCCATATCGCTATCGGATTGGCCAGGATGGCTGCCTTACTCCGGGCGGTTACCGGTTTATCCAGTGCCGCTATCAACTCACTTTTGTCAGGTACCAGCTCGGTTGTGGCATAAGCCAAGGATTCCACAATAATGTTGTCCGGTGAAAACACTGCATCAAAAAACTTCGAAGCGACCTCTGCAACCTGCGTCTTTTGTTCATCAATCGTCCCGGTTGCCATGGTAGCGGAAGTCCCTATACAGGTAATCCGCCCGTTGGCCGCTGCGGCTTTAATTCTTCGGTTGAGCAAAGAAACATCAGCCCCCTGCCTTCCTTTATAGACGTGCAGCTCGTCATAAACCAAGTATTTTAAATTCGTTAAAAAAGACTTTCTCAAAGCCTCGTCCGCCTTCCTGACCATTAATAATTCTAACATCATGTAATTGGTCAGCAGGATATCGGGTGGATTAGCAATCACTTTTTCCCGGTCTTCCTGTTTTTCCTGCCCGGTGTATTTCGCATAAGTAAAAGGAAAATCGCGCCCGGTCCTTTGGTTATAGTTTTTCTCAAAACCTTGCAGCGCCAGTTCCTGGGAATTGATCAGGGCATTCAACGGGTAAACGATAATGGCCTTGATACCCGGCTGGTTGGGGTTTTTGAACAGGAAATTAAATATGGTGGAGATATAAGTCAGGCTTTTCCCGGAGCCGGTACCCGAAGTCACCACAAAATCCATCTCCTGATTGCCTTTGATGATGGCTTCGCTCTGGTGCCGGTAGATCGACCACGAGGTGTCGGATTCGTCATAAAAAATATGATTAAAATCCTGGGCCAGGATACTCTGCCTGACTAGGTCATCCACTTTGCCCCCTAATTCAAAGGACGGGTTAAACTGGATCAAGGGTTCCGGGTACAGATTGCCTGAATCAAATTCCTCCCTGACCTTTTGGAGTATCGCCTTATCCGAGATATTCAGAAAGCTGTCTATATATAATTTATACTCATTTAAGATATCCTGGTGTAGGTTGAATATATTACTATCGTTATGCATATAAATCGAACTGACGCTTGTGAAAGTTTATTTATTGGTTAAGAGGCTTTTCCGAGACACCTAAATTAATATATTTTTCTTTAGGTAAAATTTTTAGTTTAAGGGGGCGAAAGCAACATATCCGGCCTGATCTGAATATCGATTGCCGTCGAACTGTCCTTGACCAAATATTTTCGTTGCGGGTTATGGTAAACGTTAACCAACTGGTGCTTATTGGTAAAGGTATTTTGTTCTATATGCCCCGTTTCTCCAAAAAGCCTTTTTTCCAGCTGAGCGGAGGCCAGCGTTATTTTTTCAAGGTCTACTGCCAATTTCCTTATTAAAATATCTTCCAGGCTTCCGGCAGTCCCTTTATTGATTTTGACCAGGTTGGAAATGCCCGAGGTATCGTTATCCGGGTACAGGATCACGAGGTAGTCCCTCGCACGGCTGATGGCTACATTGACCAGGTAGTGTTTATGGATAAAGGCCCCATAGCCCGGGCCTGAAATATGGTGATTCGGCGGGTTCATGACAAAAAATACCATGTCGCACTCATCACCCTGGAACCCATGTACCGTATCCGTTACCACTGTAAGCTGAGGCCCGAGATCCAGTGACTCGATCATTTTATTCATCAGTGTAGCCTGCGAACGGTAAGGGCAGACAATACCTATCGTCCAGTGTTCTTTAGGGTCTGCGGACCGCCTGAACAAACTGATTATTTCGTACAGTAAAATCGCGGAGTACAAATGATAAGGGCTCCTTCTCAGTTTTTCGGGGTGATAAACCGAATCATCCTGGTTCACCGGGAACTTTAACAAAGTCACCGGCTGAATACCCAGCGAAGCAAAGGCCGGTGGTAACGGCCGGGCATGCTGGCTGCCATCCGTCATCTGCGCACGGTGGTGGCTCAGGGCATCCTGGTAGGAAAAATGGCTGAATAATTTTCCGATGGCGGCTACGCTCCGGTATTGCGTTTTTAAATTTCGGATCCGATGGCCGTAAACGGGTATTTGCCGCTGAACTTGCTCGTCAAAACTCTCTAGCCCGATCATCGTGTAAATATTCTCTTCTTTATTAAACCCTCCCGGCAAATCTTCTTCATCAATGTCGACTACCGGCGGGATTTGCAGCGGGTCGCCGCCGATGATTATTTTAACCGTTTTATCGGAGTTATTGTCCTGGCATTGCTGGATCGCATAGACAATATAGCTGACCGGCAGCATGGAAGCCTCGTCAAACACGATATAATCCCAGCTGATATCTGCCAGTCTTTCTTTGACTGGCTGCCCGTTTTCAACCCGGAGCGTTACAGGCTCATAAGGCAGACGGTGGATGGTCGTAATCAATACGCATTGGTCATAATGTTCAAAGACCAGGCTGTTACCGTCCTTGAAAAGCTTTTCCTCCAGTATTTCATCCGAAAAAGTGGCCCCATAGCGGACCAGGTAGGACGGCGCGTGCTGGCTTTTTTCCATGATACGTGTCGTGATCACGTCGGCTGCCTTGTTTGTCGGCGTCAGTACCAATACCTTGGCGTATGGTTCCTGTTCCATAATGCCGATCAGCTGGCCGGCAATCGTCGTTGTTTTCCCTGTTCCAGGAGGGCCGAAGATAAAATCAATTTCGGGCGTCAGGCAATCTTTGAGGCTGTCTGTCAGTTGCCAGTTCTGCTCTCCGCCAAGCCGTTTAAATGCCGTCAACAGGCGCTGTAGGAGATTGACCGAACGCGAAAAGCGCAGCTCAACTCTTTTGACATCCTCCAGCCTGGCGCGCAGTGTAGCGTTGGGTTGTGCAAGCATGACCAGGAGACTTTGACCTTTCTTGGAAACGCTTTGAATTTTTACCGTCAACGGCTTGGACGAGTTGGTATAAAAGATGGCATTAAAGTCGCTACTATATTCGATTGTCGGCGTGATTGCCCGGTTGGGGTCTTTAAGCGCGATAATCCGGTCTGAATCCGGTTCATATAAAGCCTTAAAAAACGAGATCTCCTGTTCGGGGGATGCTTGATCACCTTCTCCGGCCTGTAGGACTTGCAGTTCTATAAAATTCAGGAACCATTGATAGGAGTACGGATATTGGGTAAGGCCTTCCATCAGGTCCTTTTTATAAGCGATCTGTTCCAGTTCCTTTCGTTTCAGATCCACCGCTTTGCGCATCTCCCCATCAGGGATCGGATTAGTCAGCAAGTCCATTACCCGCGTTTGGTGGATATCGTAACAGGCGATCAGTTTTTCAATAGCCCCCGCAGGCAACCAGTCCAGCCGGGCTAACGAAGCTGTAATTTCTGAAAAAGAGAACTTGCGCGGCGTATAGACCTGCGTGCCATCCTGGTGATACTCTGGTTCCTGGATCGTTTTCAGATAAACATCGTTCAGGTATAACTGCCGGGGTAGCGCCGGGTAATAAAAGATTCGGTAACCCGGGACTAGTATTTTCCAGTCCTCATAAAACAGGTCTGTCCACTCTTCTGCGGTTTCGCTTAACTGTTTGGTATCAATTTTTTTGGTGAATTTAATTTCTTTCAACGTTTCTTTTAATTCCTGTGATTCCGTCCAAAAAGCGGCATCGTATACCTGGATGCCAGCCGACGCGATCATTTCTTCAATGGTAATATCGTGGCTGATCAGTTCGTAAACTTTGGTATGGTCGTAATAATAAATCTCGGTATTGCCGGCCATGGTGAACTTATACTGCCGGGGTGTACCGGTCTTTACCGGCAGTGCTAACGACAACGAACCCTTCTGGACGCATCGCCTGACGATTTCCTTGATCAGCTCAAAACCGCTGTCTGTAGAACTGAGCTGCGCCCCCGGTAAATTTGTCCGCAACAGTTCCAGCGTGTTCGCCAGCAACAGAATCGGCAGGTTTTCCAGCTGGCCGAGTTCAAATTCCTTTTGCGCGTTGCCTTCGATCAGGAATTGCCGCAGGTTATTGATCAATGACCAGGGTAAATTAAACCCAAGCGCGGAAAGCAGGGCAGCTTTTAATTTTTTCCGTAAAGTATCCCGTTCGTTAAAACTCCATTCATGTAGGTATTGGGGTAACTGCTCGACCGGCTTTAAACAGTATTTGGCGGAAACGTGCAGCCTGGGTTCAAAACCCAGGACGGAAGGCCATCCCTGGTGGATCACCAGCAGGTCGCTTCCCCGGTTCTCCCTGAGCAAAAAGTTTAACACCTGTAATTGTTCCAGGATGCTGAGGTTTTCCCGTAATGGCGGGCCGATCAGGGTATTGTTTTCTATAAAGGGTCGCACGTAAAAACTGATGCCGCCAACTTTGAAAACAGGCTCAGTTACCGATAAATTCAGATCCTTGGCCAGGCCATCATAGCAGGTATCCAAATAATTCCCCACGTTAAAATACGGAAAATCATGCACACTGGTGGCGAATACGCCATCAAGCGCCGTTTCATCTTCTCCGCTGGCCAACCGATAGGCAGATAGGTCAAGGTCGGTATCTATGAATTTTTTATAAAGGACCAAAAAGCATAGTTGGGCCCGGTTCAAAGGACCGGCCTGGGCGTCCAGCGCCTGATTTAATTTGACAAAAATTTCTTTTTTATCATCACCGGGGTTCAGGTTAAACAGGATATTCAGCTTCGGCTTATCAAACAAGGGGTCCTCAGCCAGCTTTTGCACAACAAGCTCGGTATGCTGATTATAGTTAAATTCGTCATTTTTAAAGATGTCGGATAATTTTAAATGGTATTGCTCCGAATCACCAAAAGTAATCGTGTCTGTGCTCGAACCGACTAGATCGTTCAGGGTATAAGATAAACCTTGGCCTAAGACAATGCGGACTTTTTCATGAAACACTGATCTTGCTGCGGCGCTGTCATCTGCTGATAAAGCTACCTTAGCGGCACTTTTCAGGTTTTTAACCCCCCCTAATGAGGTCAGTTCAATGTCCAATGCTGCAAGACGTTTTAAAAAGGCCAGCTTGACATCATCGTCTTTCCCAAGGATAACTTCTGCCAGTGCTTCCGCCACATTTTCGGCCGAGCCATCCCAGGACTGTATCAGGTGGTTATATAACTTAAATTCCTTTAGTTCAATGATATTTTTAAGCGCGGCGATCAACGGCGCGGCAATCAGCTCCGGGTGTCGGGATTTGATAAAAGCTTCCTCTTTGCTTCCCTGTTCATACCACACTTGGTGTTCTCCGGCCTTCAAATTCCTGAACAAATAATTCGAACCAAGCGGCTGGATTATAAAAAACGTGAATAAGGGATACTTACCGAGTTCAAAAGACCGGGCCAGCAATGCGGCCTCCGCGCCCGATAATTGGAAATCCCCGGTGAGCGTTAGATCCTCAAAACCGGAGACAGACAGGTTAAATGGCGCTAACTTTAAAAAAGGCAGGGCGGCCTGACAGGGGATATCTTTACCGAACACCCTTTTGTTCAACAGCGTCAGTGCCCGGTAGTCCTCAAGGTTCAGGCTAAACCAGTCCGGCTGATAAAAAATAGCGGCGGAATTCTTTTGAAAACCATCCCCTACAGCAATAGCGGTATGGTTAATTAAGTTTTGTGTTTGTTTGGTGGCTTCCTGAAATAGCGTGATATCCAGGTAGAATTGTCTTAAATCTTTTTTGATGAGCGATTGTTTATCCAGGATAATGGTTTCCCATAAAGGGAGTACCACCTGCAGGTACATGTCATTTTCCGTCTGAACCAGGTAACGGGTAAGGTAGTCCTCATCATCCACGGTACGGATCTCAAAAGGCACCAACCAGGGCTTTGACGCCTGTTTGATCAGGGAACCAATGGCTACTACATCTCCCTGCCGGTTGGAAAACAGTTCCAGCGGCTGCATCCGAAGGTTTCTGTCCTGACCATCGTCTTTTTTTGCTTTTTCCAGCGCTCTAAATAAGAGGTGCTTTTCTTCGACCGTAAAATTGGCTTTCCCGAAACCGATACTTAGGTATTGGTTCAATATGCGATAGTCGTTATAGTCGATGGAATCCCGCTTCCGGATAAAATCCTCTATATTGGATAGCTGATCAAATTCATTTAGGCTGAGATCAAAACCCGCTTTTTCAAGATAGGGCTTCAGCGGAACCAAGACCTCAAACTGCAAAAGGCATTGCCCTGACCGCCCTTCAGCTTTAAGCGCATCAATACTCTTAAATACCTTTCCTTTAAATTCAAAAAGCTCGAGCGCATGGAAATTATCCTTGAAAGCTTCTACCGGCGCGGTGGTACCGGTCACCTCTTTGATCTGCTCATTAATTTCCGTTATCAGTTGTGCCCTTAGATCCGGCGTTTCCCTCAAAAGCGCATTTATCTTTTCAGCAGTTCCGGCTAAGGATAACAGATCCACAATTGTAAATTCCTGTATGGCCAGTATCGAGCGCGCGTTTTCCTTTAAAACCGTATCATTGCCCCAAAAAAACCACTTCAATTGAAGGCCGAATAATTCCGGCTTGATGGGCAAATACGTCGCTTTGATCCGGACACCCGACGCCGCCTGTTCGATCCGGTACCCCGTTCCATCTTTATCGGTTACCGGAATGTGATTTTGCAGGAACCGGTATATCGGGGCGATCAGGGGTTCGTTGATCCATAATTTATCATGATCCTCACCCATTTCTGACAGCAGCAGGTTAGCGTAAAAAGAAAGAAACCGGCTTCTGTCCACATCCTCGGCCGATGTGCTCCAGGCATTTAGTCGTTGAACCAGGAGCGATGAAAAGGTCGCCAAAAGCCGCTCATTGATCGCATCGGCATGCAGGGAAGTACGGGCCGACTTCTTATAAAATGCGTTGGAGTGAAGGATAAACTTCAATTGATGTTTTTCTTCACTCAGCGGAAAATAAAGATAAAAATTGGGCACGTTGGCAAACAGGTCTACCGCTTTGCGGTAGTCGGTATAGCCAAAAAGAAATTGAATGTCCGCGTCTTTTTGGGCGATCACCTGCTCATCTTCGTTTAAGGATGCCGTCTTTCCAAACCGGATATAGCGGTACGCCTCCGAATCTTTGCTGACCTTGAAGCTCTCAAAATCCAGGTCGGCATTTTCAATGTCCGCGCCGTTCAGGTGCACCTTCCGCAGCCCGCGTACCTTGGAACCCGAAACCTGGTTGAGTACGGATAACGAAAACTTAACACCCTCCTTAAGGTTCTCATCTTCCAGCCGCTCCCGTTTGCGCTCACCCAGCCGTATAAAAAACAACGAACCGGTCTGATAATCCGCAAGCGGGATCACTTCCCGGTAGTTGCGGAGCCATTGGGACAACCGGTTCAGTTCGGGCAGGGAGAACGCCGTATCGGTTTCTTTATAATAAGCGTCACGTATCGGTTCATCCGGTTGGGTCGGAAAGTTAGTGATCAGGATCTTGAACAGCCAGGGATCTTCCGTGGCGATGCTGATCAGGTCATCAGGCGTCCCTTTGGTCACCTGATAGTCCTGGGGGGCAGGTGTGATCTCCGGAACACCGGCTTCCAAAAGGTTTTTGATATCACCGTTTGTCCAGCTAAAAAGGATCGGGCCATAGTTCTTGTTCAGCAATTCATCCAGCCCGTTATCCTTGCCCACCAGCCGGTGTGCCAATTTAAAACCAATGCCGAATTTCCCGATGCTGTGGTCTTCAGGTTTTTTGGTGGACACCCCAACATTCAGAATGGAACGTATGGCTGCAAAGTCAAACTGTTTTCCGTTGTTCATCACCAGCAAATATTCATGGCCATCTTCTTCGTCCTTACCCCAAACCATCGTGAAATGGCTACTGTCCGCATCAACGGCGTTTTGTAAAAACTCATAAACCGCCTGCGCGTCCTGCGCCATTTCCAAAAAACCCTCCAGGAAACCCTGAATGCCGCCAACGACTTCCTTAACCTTATCGCCATGGTATAAATCAAAAAAGCCGAATACGGATTCGCCTTCTGCATCGGCTGCCTCCGCACCGGCAAAATGTTCATCGCGGTTAGTGTCCTTTGTCTTGCGGATACGCTTTTTATAAAACGTCCGGAATTCCCTGATATCCTTTATCCTCATTCTTACCTCTTAAAGATCGTTTTCAATAATTCGTCTATCTCCATAATAGAGATCGCGCCGCGAATGCTGCCGTCTTCCACCACGAATGGCTTGTCCACCGTGACGATCAAAGTACCCAGCCGGCCACCGCCTTCTTCAAAGGGCAGGATTTCATTATCGCGGTACCACTGGTATTTTTCGTCCCAGCGTGCTTTATACCGGGAATCATAGAGCATACCGCAGTGTTCCCAATAATACACGACACCGGATTCCTGGTGATCGATCGTAAAGTCGGGCAGCTTTTCCACTTCTTTTAAAACCAGTTTTTTCTCGTATAAAGCAGGAAGGTCTTTGTCGATCAGCCTTTGGTAGATCAGTTGTTCGCTTTTGGAACGCAGCATTTGGCCATCGCTGGCCTGGTGGATCAGGTTTTTTTCCAGGTAATAGCCATCCACTTCGACCAGATCCGGTAGGACAAAGAGGTTGGTTATTCTTTTGAATGCGTCGGATTTTAAAGGCGAAGCCAGTTCCTTGATATCAAATGTCTGGCCCTGGTAAAGGAGGATGACCTTCTCTTTTTGCCGGGTCAGGGCGGTATAAAGCATTTCCCTGGTCAACAATAGGCATGGATTAGGGATCACCAGAAACACTTTTTTAAATTCACTGCCCTGCGATTTATGAACGGTCAAAGCATAGGCCAGTTCCAGCGGGGTATTGCCTTCTTCGCTGAACTCGCCGCTTTTGAAGATATATTTATATCCTTTTTGAGAGGTAAACTCAACTTCTGTGTATTTAGGTCTTCCCGGATAGGTATGAGAGGGTAGTTTAAACTGGCCCACCACGACACCAATTTCCCCGTTTGCGATATAGTTCAGGCTTTTTTCCTGGGGCCATACATCCCCCGGTTTTCTTTTGGAGTTGGCCAGGTTAATTACCTTGTCCCCATAGACGATCTCCTCCAGACCGATAGGTGCAGGGATCTTACCCTTTCTGCTCCGTGCATAATTGATCTTATCCTGGCGGAATAACTTATGTATTTTTCGGTTAATCGCTTTGATGCCAAATGGTTTTTCCCGCAGCGGCGATAAGATCTGCCAAGACTCTACCTTTTTTGCCGCTTCCCTGAAATTAAAATAACGACCGTCATTAGAACCCAGGGATTTATTAAACTGCTCGATATCGTCAAGTGAACTCATACCCAGTTCCTGCACCAGTACTTTTTCCAGCAAGCGGTCAAAATCAAATTCATTTTCCCAGTTTTCCATGCGCAGATAAGTCGAATTGGGCTGCGTCAGGATTTGATTGATGATCGCATCGGCTCCCGGTTCCAGCGACTCGCCGCTAAACCATTCCGCTAACTGCAAATCTTCTCTTTTCGCTCCGCCCTGGCGCATTTTAATCGTCAGCTCCGCATAATTCTGTTGCACCCGCGGGAAGGCGGTTTCGATGCCCTCCGGTTGCAAATAGTGGATGATATCAATAAAGGGACGGCCCGGGCCGATAGGCGGCAATTGTCGGTGATCGCCCACCAGGATCAGTCGTTTGACGCCCTTCAGACAGTCGAGCACCGTGGCCAGCATTTCTTCGGTCAGCATCGAAGCCTCGTCCATAATGACCGTTTCATACAGGCCATTGCAATATTTATTCGAAAAAAGATAGCGCTGCGTATCTCCGTTATAACGGTCATAACCGGAAAGAAACTGGGCAAGGGTCTTTGCCGTTACCTTCAAGTCACGGGATACTTCCTCCATCCTCACCCTGGCCTTACCCGTAGGGGCCAATAATAAAACGCCATTGTTTTCTGCGTCCGGCTGGCCCGCCAGGATCGTTAATAAAGTGGTCTTACCGGTTCCCGCCGGACCGATCAATACCGAAAACCGGGATTCCGCTATCGTCTTTAAAGCGGCAGACTTCTCCTTCCGGGCTTCTACCTCAGTCTCATCAGGCTCCCCAACGGTAAATTCCTTGAGCGCTTTATGCAATAAAGCAGGCCAGTCGGCCGAAAGCGTTAGTTCCTTGCCGCTAACCCTTTCCGTTACATTTTGTATAATAATCTGCCTGGCGCGTGACAAGCGCTCCAACTGATAGGCCGTATCGCCATTTTTCATTTCAGCGACGATGATGGCCTGCTCAAAGCAGGTTTCCGCCAGCTCATAATAATCGCTGTTCAGGGGGCAGGGCGGTTGAATCGATAATTTCCGGATCTGTTCGATCAGTTGCCTGCGCGGCAATAACGTATGCCCGGCTATCGCTGCCAACTCCAGTTGCGCGGTCGTCAGCGCACGGATACGGAAGCTGTTCAGCGGGTCATCATAGATCAAACCCTGCGGATAAACTTCCGGCTGATGCTTCAGATAAAGGCCGAGATCAATGGTTTCCATGGCCACCGGGATCAAGGAAAGCCGCAATGCTTCATAGATCAGATAAGGATTTTCGAGAAACCCCTTTTCTGAAACCGCAATGCCATTGGCTTGGCGTTCCTCCTCCACGAATAAAATTTTGGCCTGGTCTATACTCAGATCAAACCGGCTCAGTAAATGCAAAAAATCAAGCCGCGAAGAATCGCTTTTACCTTTCAGCAACTGGTATATTTTCTTGCCATTTTCAGGGATCAGATTGGCGATCACCGGCGATAAAATGCCTTCTGGGTCCGTCAGCGCCTTTTCCCATAAAACCCAGGGGTTTTGCAGTTCGTCCTCCAGTTTATTGATGATTTCCGCCGCCACGAAATGCCCTTTTTCGATACCAAAAGCACAAAGCGCTGAACCCATTCCCGGATGAGCACCCCTTAGCTTCTCCAAAGTGGCCACCTCGTCGTGGATCCATTGGATCATCTGACGGTGCCCGGTACCGATGTGGTACTTTTCAGCGGCTTCAATGGCATTGACGCACTCCAGCAGCACGCGGATTGCGCTGTCGCTGCCCACATGCTCGGCCGCATAGGAAAATTCAAAACGCTTGTCATCCGGCACGACGACCGTCATTTCCGCCATATCGAAATCCGGATGCGTTTGTTGGTATTCCAACCCCGCATGATAGGGCAGGATAAACCCGTCGCTCTGGTTCTGCCTGATACTGTGCATGATCATGTGCTCCCAATAAGCCGCACCGAACCGGCTATCCGAACCTTCATAGGCTGCCGAGGCAATGATTTTATTTATCCTTCCGACCGCCACCAAAATCCTTCGCGTTTCCTCGGTAAAAGGCACCTGTTTGGCATAAAAAAACACCAGCGACGTTTCTTCCTTCAAGTGTTCAAAAAAACAATTCAGCAGGGATTTTTGATTCCCGAATTCCTGTACCCAAATATCCTTGCCCTCCCAGTCCAGGCGCGGCTCCCGCGCTTCATCAAAGTCGAGCGCGTAAAAACCGGCCTTTTCTCCCGCCGATTTTTTCAACATCCAGTTATAAGGAACGGCTGCCGCCGAAAATGCAGGAAACTGCACCACCGTATCTTTAAGGCGTCCGTGTGTACCCGGCGAGGACTGGGCATATGGATGAGACAGCGTTACCGGAAAAGAAAAGTCCGCCATAAAAGTGGCCCGCTCCGAAGTGCAAACCGGATAATCATCTTCTTCCAGCTCTTTAATAGACCTCCCCGCCAGCGTTTGTTCCTTCTGGTCATCACGGTTTAACGCACAGGTCTTTAAGGCCAGGCAGGCCCCGTTCATTTTCGGTTGCTGACAAATACATCCGTTCCACCGGCTGTCATGCCAGGGTACACGGATAGACAAGTGTTTTAGCGGGTAACGGGAATTATAGTTCATAGCATCAGGTAGCCAGGCCGGCAATTAAGAATAGGATATGGACGATTAACTTTTTTGGAACCCGCACCATTAAATCACAAAAAGGAATACAAATAACCAATTGCATAGCATTCATATAGGGTTTCAGGAACCTTAAATAACCGCCTTTAGTTTAATTCGAAAGGAATTAATATAAGAAATGTGATATAAGGTGAGTAAATGTAAGGCATATTATGGTTTTAACAATATTTACAGCAATTAAATCATATCTTACCGTAAATAGATACGGCAATTCGGCTAAATGAGTATCCGTTCATGCCAACAATAGATAACTATTTATTATCACTAATAAAATTATGGACAAGGCATTATTTTAATCGTGAACTACTAGTAACCTTAATCCGAAAAGGTGGCTCGCAAAATTTCCCCTACCGGCGGCCTATTCATCGTAAAAGACACCTTTCATTTAGCCCTAGGGTAACCGAATCCTATTTAAGCAATTTGTAATTCGTTTAAAACCTTTAATTTTTCAACTAGTTGGTTCGAATTATATCCCAGTTTGGGGATTTAATAAAAAACATTAAATGCTTATCAGAGCGATTAATCTATACGGAACCACAAGATTAGATTTCATTATGGATGCACTCCAAAAAGCGAATTTATTTATTTCATTACCTGAGGGCATAATAATATCTTACAAAATCTGTCTCGAGAATATTTTTTCCATAAACGATTGATCTTCAAAAAGTATTATTAAATTTAGCTTTCAGCGATCCTAACCTTATCAGATGAAAAATAAGCAAATTGCCCTCCTTTTGATGCTCTTACCTCTCATTTTGTGCAGTCTCAAATTAATCGCGCAACGAGTAATACCTGGCGAAACCATGGCTTACACTAAAGGTTCGGCGACCGTGACTGAGACAGGTGCTGCCGTATACAACGTACCAATCACAGTCGCTGCAGGCATCGGAGGGCTGCAACCCCATCTCAGTATAACATGTAACACACAGGGTGGAAACGGTTTGCTCGGAATGGCTTTTTCCCTTCAAGGACTATCTGCAATCACCAGAACAAGTCGTACTTGGGAACAAGACCATGGCGTAAATCCAATCAACGGCTGTCCATCGAACAGCGTAGAAAACGCTGTTAACTTCAATTTCCTTGATCAATACGCGTTAGATGGTGAAAAGTTAAGAATCACTTATGACACGATACCAACAATTGGCTGGCCAACAAGAGATTACGGAAAACCCGGTACAACCTATTTCACGGAACAGAATAATTTTAACAAGATAGATCTTATCGACACTCTCCACGGCTCACCTACTTTTTTCCGAGTGAGCACCAAAGACGGTCTTATAAAGGAATATGGCAATTCCGCAGATTCTAAAATTCTACTTAAATCAAATGGACAACCCATCTCATGGCTGCTAAACAAGGTTGAAGACAGGAATGGCAATTTGATCCAATATTTTTATCAAAATGATCAGGGGTCCGGTGAATATTATCCGGTTAAAATAAGTTATTCCGGAAATTCAAGAGCCCACATGCTGCCAATGGATTCGGTTGTTTTTCGGTATGAGGAACGTGCCGACAAGTCGGTAAATTATTACAAAGGCTCAATAGTTACGGCCAGTAAGTTACTGAAGGAGATCGATAGTTACTCAAAAGGAAAAATCGTGCGTAGATATGCCTTAACGTATAGCTATAGTTCTAGCAGCGGAAATGCCATCCTGACAATTTTGCAGGAGTATGGGCAAAATAATACCGCGTTGCGGCCAACCAGAATAGATTGGACTGACCAATATGCGCAATACTACGCCGGTGCTGTTAACGCCATCGATCCTGCTATTTTGAACAACAGTGCGCAGGATAGAGTTATTCAGTCTGGTGACTTTAATGGAGATGGATTCACTGACATTATTGTACTTAAACCAGGTACAGGTGAATTATATGTTTTTTTGGGTAACCCCACCGGCGTTGGTTTTACTCCAGTTCCACAGGCAATTCCAGCAGCCAGCATTAAAGATCATAACATCGTTTTGGCTGATCTAAATGCGGACAGCCGGACGGATTTGTTTTTCATTAACAGCGCAAACGGAGATCATAAATTTTACCTGGCTGATTTAAAAGATAACGCGCTAAAGTTCATCCCGCAGCAACTGAGTACAAATGATTCCCTTCGATTCGCCAGTATGCTCCGGGGAGATAAAGGCATCGCGGCTATTGACCAAACAAATGATGGATTAGCGGATTTGATGCTTTATTGGAAAAAAGACGGCAAGTTTATCAACTTGGATGCGACCTATCTATTTGAAGGCTCGGGCAATTATAATAACGGTAAAAGCCCACACGATGTCCTTTCAGTAGGAAAGTTGGCCTTTAAACCGATGTATCCTTACCTTAGCTCAAGCCCATTGCCGAAGGCCCTCAGGGATTCATCCGAGCTTTTCCTTGCAGATTTTGATGGAAACGGTTATCCTGATTACTTTCTATACAACCGCCAGACCGGCCGCTCGGCTATCATATCGCGTTATACCGAAAGCCATTATCGGACGCTGCCATTTTACAATGAACAGCTTATTGATTCATTGGCTGATAACGCCAAAACTCCGGCACTTGATCCTGTTTTTCCGTCACTACTTAAAGGCGATGATGCGACTACATTATCATTTAACGATCTGAATGGTGATGGTTTACCCGATGTCTTTTATTACGACAAGACGTCCAATATATTAAGGGTTTGGCTAAACAAAGGTAATAAGTCTTTTGAAGGACCTGTCCCGCTTTCGTTGGACCTGGCGGCACAAATCACGTCTACGGGCTATAAAGACATAAGGTTATTCGATGAGAACCTGGACGGCCGCCCGGATATCTGCATAGTTGACCCTGCTACCGGCAAACATAAAACGTTTCTAAACAAAGGAAATTTAGTGTTTACTCCATCAATGTACGACATTGGCACACCAGATGAGGTATTAAAAGATGGTGTAATAGCTGTTACGGGTAATTTTGCGCCACGTTCCCTCCGTGATTACCTGACTATTGACCCGGCGACCGGAAAAAACACCAAATGGGATAATACTTCTTTTTTACCTGATATGGTAAACGGTATTACGGAAGGCTACGGGCATGATCATCTGTCCTACGGTTTTGAGTATGCCACCTTACTGGACGCATCAATTTATCGCCGCAGCGCTTATTATACTACTTATCCTGCCACCGAAATACAAAACACCTTTAAGGTAGCCACGCGCCTAACTGCTTACGATGGTATAATAGGCATCCCCGTCTCTTCCCTTTCTTACCAATACGAAAGCGCAGTGGTAAATTTACTCGGTCGAGGTTTCCGCGGATTCCGGGTGGTCAAAGAGTTTGATTCCCAAAAACACATTTACAATGTCAAGCATTATTATCGGGATACTTCCGCGAATATCTATGTCGGAGACCCGCTGAATCGAATGGAAACCGTTCTTGAAAATGGTAACCGAGTAGTTAGCGCGTCCGATTACACGTTAGATTATATATATTTTCCCCGTCACGTGTTTGGCCTTTCCTTTTACTCCTTTACGAAGAGAAACGACTCAAAAAGCTTCGAGCCCAATGGGGCTATGGCAAACCATACGGTGACAGAGCAGGAAGTAGACGATTATGGAAATGTTACCAAATTGACAATTGATTATGGTGCCGGCCACAAGGACATACTAGTAAATAATTTTTTAAATGACAGCACCCGGTGGATTTTGGGACGGTTGTTAAACAGTACGCTGATAAAAATTGTGCCGGGCAAACCGAAAGCAGTCAAAAATTCAAGTTTTGAATATGACGACGAGACAGGGCAACTAACGAAGGAAATAACATATGCAGGGCTCGAAACAAATAGACAGGTGGTCAAGCAATATCAATATGATGTTTTTGGCAATATTTTGCAGAGTGATATTATTTCTTGGAATGGAACGCATTCCGAAACACGCACAACAACATCTGTTTATGACGCGACCGGAAAATACCTGGTCAAAACTATAGATGCGCAAGGACATGCCAGCTTGTTTAATTTTGATCCTTCTATTGGCAAAATACTGAGCTCAACTGACGCAAATGGGCTCACTACTTCCTATGTTTACGATGATTTTGCGAGGCTCAAAAAAAAGACCGATGCCGATGGCACTTGGGTAAGCTACGATTATAAGTATAGCAATCCGAACATTTCGGCGACGTTCCCATTGATGTACAATTACGCGATTTACCGCCAGTCTTCAGGAAAAACCCCGACTATCGAATTTTACGACAATCGCGACCGACTTATTGGCTGTGAAAAAACGAGTTTCGATGGCCGGGCCGCAACACTTGAGAAATACTATAATGCATTAGACCTGCCCGAGAAAGAGAGTCGATGGCACTTCAAAGCGGAGACTCCGGTTTATCTAAGTTACCGCTATGATGAAATCGGTCGTCTAATTTCTGAAGATAGACCTGATGGCAAAGCGGACTCAATCGCCTACTTTGTCAATAAAAAAGTCGCCTATAATGCTAAGAAGCAGACCAAAACCTATTTAATGAACAACCGCGACCAGGTCATTGAGGTAGTGGACAATATCGGCAACAGTATAAAATACGATTATAATTCGGGTGGAAACCTGCTCAGTACAACGGATCCAAAACACAATTCCATTGTAAGTGAATACGACGAGCGAGGATATAAAACAAAAATGATCGATCCCGATATTGGCACTTTTTATTATGAATACAATGGTTTTGGTGAACTCATAAATCAAACAGACAGCAAGGGTGATACGATCCAGATGAAATATGATTTAATTGGTCGTCTTGTTCAGAAAAAGGAAAAAGAAGGCTTAACGTCCTGGACTTATGATATGGCACCTAATGGTATCGGCCTGCTGCAATCCGTTAAAAACTACGATAATTCCGGCGATAGCTACAGCTACGACCAGTTTGGGCGGGTTACTCAGTCAGCGAAAACCATCGCAGGTAAAACATACCCGATCCAAATTAAATATGATAACCTCAGCCGTATTAATAGCGTCATCTATCCGTCTGGCCTTCAGGTTAATCGTATATATAACGGCTCAGGATTTCTGAAGGAAGTACGCCGGGCATCTGATCATTTTTTATATTGGCAGGCGGTAAAAGTTAATGCATTGGGTCTCTTGCAAATACAGCACCAAGGGACGAGCGTCGAATCAGAATACTATTATAACGCATATACCTCGGTGCTCGATAGCTTAAGGTCGCAAAATTCGTCATCATTCCTAAATCGGTGGCACTTTACCTTCGATGATATAGGTAACCTGACCAAAAGAGAATGTCTTGATTTAAATAAGAGTGAAAATTTTGAATACGATGGACTGAACCGACTAACGAGATCGACAGTTGCGGGCGACACCAGTATCGTAATACGTTACGATGAATTAGGAAATATCATTTATAAAAATGACGTCGGAGGTTATACTTATCAAAGTGCAGGGGAAGGACCACATCAGCTGGCTGGAATTAATGTGCTCCCTGGTAAATATATTCCAAGTATGCATCTTAACATTCAGTATGCATCATTCGGTAAGGTCACCAGCATAAAAAACGGCCAGGATGAGATTCTTTTTTCATACGGCGTTGACCGCCAGCGGAATATGGCGCGGTATTATCATAATGGTGCTTTAGTAAAAACGAAAGTCTATGTAGACAACTTATATGAAGTTGAATACGCCGGAACGCAACGGTCGGAAACGAATTATATAGAAGGAAGTAACGGCGTAACTGCTGCTTACGTAACCGCAGCAGGTGGCGGCAAAAGCCTTTTTCTTTTTAGAGACCATTTGGGTTCGGTATCAGTTGTAACGGATTCAACCGGGAAAGTATTGCAGCGATATAACTATGACGCATGGGGCAATCGTCGAAATGAAAACTGGGCACCTATAACTCCAGGCGACCCCTTAATTGTTACGCGAGGGTTCACCGGTCATGAACATTATGATCTTTTCAATATTGTGGATATGAATGGGCGTTTATATGACCCAGTCATTGGGCGTTTTCTATCGGGAGATCCATTTATTCAAGATGCTACCGATCTCGAGGCCCTAAATCGCTTCGCATATGCCAGCAACAACCCTCTGAGCATCACCGACCCCTCCGGGTATTTCCTAGGATTTATTGGGCATTGGATTAGCTCGGCAGGTCATGCAATAGGCCAGGCGGCGGGTGCCACAGTCAATTTTGTTAAACAAAACTGGAAAACTATTATCGTTGTGGCAGTCGCAATAGGAACGACAGTTCTTACCGGCGGAACTGCGGGTGGCTTTTGGGCAACCGTATTGTCGGGAGCAGCCGCAGGCTTTACAGCCGGAACAACGGCATCGTTACTTAACGGGCAAAGCTTGTCTTCGTCGCTACTGGGAGGCGTCAAAGGCGCGCTCATTGGTGCATTATCTGCCGGTCTTACATATGGTGTCGGTTCCGTTGCACAAGGCTTAAGTTCGAACGGAGAACTTACTTTAGGAAGTTACGGTGTTAAAATAGCCGGGCACGGAATAGTTCAGGGTGAGATCAATGTTCTTAACGGCGGGCGGTTTGTTCACGGTTTTTATTCAGGTGCAGTCACTGGCGGTAGTAGCATTTTCAGTTCCGGGGCCAGCACTCAATTGGAACGTGTTGCGATCTCTGCAGGCGTCGGCGGCACCACCTCTGCGATTACAGGGGGTAATTTTGCTAATGGGGCTATCACAGGTGCATACGTGCAGATGTTCAATGACGAAGCTCATGAGTTATTAGCCCAGCAGATAGATGCAGCAAAAGCCGGGGTTGAGTTGATAGAGCAAAAATCGAAAGAAATGGGTATGGAAGTGATGGAAGCCGACGCAAAACTAACCGCAACCGGTCTTGATTATGCCGGTAAAACATTTACGGCGTATGTCGCTGCTAAACAAGCTTATGAAGGGGATTACTGGGGACTGTCTAAGACATCTACAAGCTTTGTCATTACAGAGGTGATCATCGTCCCGCTTGCGCTTCCGGTATTGGCAACCGCAGCGATTACGATAGGTACAGGTGTGATGGTCGGTGGACTGGTTGATACAGTTCAGTACAACGTCGAACATCCTGAACTTATGCGACAAATAAGACAAAATCAAACTTTATTTGATAAATATGGGCCCAAAAATTAGCGAATAAATACACGGCAGTAGCTTGAGGTTTAAACAGATAAAAAATCGCAAAAGCCATAATCAAGAAAGTTCTCAAATCATCGACCATTGACGTAAGTCGTCTAGGAAGGGACTCGTGATTTTTCCCTACGGACTCATCTTTAGTTTTGTTACTGATCTGTCACTTGAGTTCATAAACGTTTGTTATTCAAAGATATTCACTTCTGTATCGGAATTTTTCTTTTTCAAGCATTAGGATGCTAAAAGACGTAAATCTTCGATAAAGGGGTTCGAATTCCTTCCCCTACGGCCTACAAATTTTCACACTGTGTTAGAATAGTGTGAAAATGTTCGAGGATTTTTTATAAAAGCGTTGTGAATTTGCAAATTTCACAACGCTTTTACTTACTGCCTGAACTTTATTTTAATAAAACAATTATTACACACAGCAGAATAAGAATAACAAATGAAACTACCATTAGCATTCTAATTGTTATTCTTACTGAGTGTTGCAAATGTTGTATTGTATCAGTCACATAAAAATATGCGACCACTAATATTACCAAAAAGAGAATTATAAATATTAATGTCTCCATCTGTTATTAAAAAAAACTTGTTTCTTTCGTGGTTTTTATTTCTTGAATTACTTTTAGTTTTTGCTCGACAACAGAAGTTTCACCGCTTATATATAGGGTATTTTTAAAGTTTGCCTGCTGAAAGTAATTTGTCCAGAAATCCTTTGCTCCCCAATAAGTAGAAGCATCTAATTGATCGTTGGAACCTGTAACACAAAATAATCCAGTATATGCAGTATTAACATATTTGGAATTTAATTTTTTTAATGCATTGGAAATGAAAGATCTATCTAATTTAACCTTTTCCATCTTTAGCTCCTGCGAATAGTTTAACATGTCTGAACAAATGATCAAAATGTTAGTTTTTGAAGTGTCAAAGTAGTTTTGAGCAAGCCTTAAAGCGCCAAAAATATCTGTACCTTGCTGTAATTTACTATCCCTGAATTTTAATTTATTTAAACCCGCTTGAACTGTATTGATTTTTGATTCGTAGAAATTCTTAAACCGGATTTTCATAAGTAAGTTTTTTTGAGCCGGGGGGTCCAAAGGATTTGAAAATTGCTCGGAGGGTGGAATAGTTAAATTCACTAACTCTACGGAACCTGATTCAGTATTTTTATCTATCGGAAGTATCCTGATCACATCGCCGGGTTTAAGATAGGTGAATACCTTGTAGATAAAGCCAATATAAAATTGCTTTGTTGCTTCCGGCAGGCTGGTACTCCAGTCCATAAAAACAGTTATTGAAGCTGGTTTGCGCACATCCTCTTTACATGATGCAAAGCATAAGGTAAAGACAAAAAACAAGATTAAAAGAGGGCTTACTAATAGCTTTGAAGTACTAAGTTTGCTTTTATTACTTACTTTGTGCCGATGATCCAAATCTTGGGTTATTATTTTATATTCTTCCATCATTGTATTTAATTTTTCATGGCCATTGATGTAAGCTTCAGAATTAATTATACCAAATTTAAAAAGTCGTTCATCCATGCATTGAACATCCTGGAAGTGATTGTACAAATCATCATTATATTCTAAATTTTTTGTTTTCCTCACTTCCTTAAATTCCAATGCCAAATCCTTGTCTTCTTCGTCGAAATCGCGCCTCAACTTACTGCGTACATACAATACCATTTTCCAGTTTCTTTCAATATAATCCTTAACGTCATTTTTGGCTTGGGTATTAAAGCTTTCAGTGCCGTTTCTTAATTTCGATATTTTACTGTTACTGTTATTGTATTTATCGAACATCGCGCCCCTTACGCCGAAAGTATCCGTCATTATCCGGCTAAATCCCAATAATATCCCGGTTAAAAAAGCGAAAATCATACTGGCCACCGAAGCCCAAGTCCCTGCTTCTTTCATGTTATTACTCAATCCTTTTGAAGAGGGGTCTATTGTACTGGTATCCACAACCTCAAGCACATGCATTCTGACAAGGCCAATCGAAATGCTCAACATTATTGCCGCACACAATAGAAGAACACCCATTATCAGAATTAAATAGCTTTTTGCAATGTTAATTTGTCCGGTCTTAAACATGTGCTTGTCTTTTATATAGGTTAGTATCCCCCAAAAGCCTCCTTCCCAGCATAAAATTATACTAAGCGCAGCCACAGCCCCGAATATTAATTTTGAACCATATCCTGATTCAGGCGGCATGAAATAAACAGCTATCAGGCTGAATAGAAAGGTATCGATGAGACTTAAAAGAATTAGCAGGAAAAGATGCATCCGTTTTCCTTTATTCATTCTGATAGATTCCTCGGGAGTTAATATTGGTAGTGCAACTTCAGACTCTACCCCATTGTGGTCCCGGGTGGTCAGGTATGCATCCAACCGATTGGACTCTGCCCGGAGCCTTTCAATGTTTTCGTAGGCTTTTCTACTCTCACCACTATTAAATAGTATGGTGAGCCATTGGATGGTATTTGCCTTCCAATATTGAGTTTCCTGTTTTACAATTTGAGCATCGTTTCTGTGGTTTCTAAGAAACCATCTGTACCAGAAGTTTTTGTAGAAATAATTCATGACTTTGTTGTTAATTGATTAGTTAAAAATTCGATTTACGGTTATTGGTTTTGCCTTTAAAACCGCGAAGTATAATGTAAAGGCCGAAGCATACCAGGACAAGTGTTAAAATGGATTGCAATAAGGCGTATTGCCCGGCGGGATTGCCACCATGTAATTTGATAAACAGTATCAATGCGGCAATTGCTGAGGTGATTATATATAGTGACCGATTGCCAACTAGAATAAGTATGCCACAAAGAATGATAAAAATTATTGTGGCTTGTGACAGGTTTCCGATTAAAGCAAGCTTGATAGTTACTATGATTATGGAAATAATTGAACAGGCTTTTAATAAATTTCTCATGTTGACTTTTGCTTATATTTACTTGCATTGCTCAGGACAACCTTAATGCCAATGCAAATCAGTGCACAAAACGAGAATTATTTCCTTTCATTTTTTCAATTTTTGAAAATACCTATCAATTTTTGATTAGATTTATAATATAAAATAGAAATATTATGGCTAAGATTTTAATTTCTTGGATGGCTTTTGAAAACGATTTTATCAAGGGAAAAGGAGCCGTAAATCCTGACGGGCCTACCTGTTCTGTGCATAAACTTTTTTTCAATTACGATAAACATATTCTTCTTACCTCGTCAAAAAACAGCTCGGATGATACAAAGTATCAATATTTGGTAACGCATTTGCGTAACACGTTTAAACAGCACGTAATAGAAGAAAAAGGGATGGCAATTTCAGACGTTATAAGCATAGAGGAAATAACCGGAAAAATCAATCCATTATTACTCGGTCTCCGAGAGTACGAAATAGATATTTTCATTTCTCCCGGAACTCCCACTATGCAAGTAGCTTGGTATTTGGCGAATGAATCTTTAGGTATAAACACAAACCTGTTCCAATTACGTAAACCTGAACATAGCAAAACTGGCAAAGTAGAACAAGAATATGTACGAACTGAAAAATCCAGCTATACTTCATCACTTATAATAAAACAAGAAACCATTGATCTACTGCCTGATTATAAAAACAAATTAATTGTTGATTTACTAAAACCTATTTATGGAAAGGCAAAAAAGATTGCTGCAGCAGACCATATCAGTGTTTTAATAACGGGAGAGTCGGGTACTGGAAAGGAATTTTTAGCGGAAGAAATTCATGAACAATCTCCCAGAAAAAAAAACAAGTTTATTAAGGTAAATTGTTCGGCCCTCAATGATGAACTGCTTGAAAGTCGTTTGTTTGGATATGTTAAAGGCGCATTTACCGGCGCTACAGAGCACATGAAAGGGCTATTTCATGAAGCAGATGGAGGGACAATATTTTTGGATGAAATAGGTGATGTAAGTCCTTATTTACAGCAATCATTATTACGTGCAATTCCGAAAGGTGAGATTTTGAGAGTAGGTTCAAGAGAAGTTGAAAAAGTAGATGTAAGGGTAATTACGGCAACCAATAAAAACATATATGAATTGTGTATGAATAATAAATTTCGCGATGACTTATATTATCGCATTTCGGTTTCTGAATTACATTTACCATCTTTAAAAGAATATAGCTTCAAAGAAAAGGAACTGATGTTCAACTATCTTTGGCATAAAAGCAAAACCAAATTCAACCCTTTAAATACAAAACTTTCAGCAGAAATAAAAAGGCAAATCCTTGATTATTCCTTTCCTGGCAATATCCGTGAAATGGAAAATATAATTGACGGGATTATTGCGGAATCGGGAGGTGAAGTAAAAACAGAACACCTTCCTAAAAGAATTTCGAAGCCAAGAATTGAATATTCTTTGAAATTGAAAGATGTCGAACAAAACCATATCCGTATGGTATACGAAATGTGCGAGTATAATATGACACGTACAGCAAAAATTTTAGGCATTAGTTATAATAAAGTAAAATCTAAAATAATATAAACCTCTAATTAAACCTAATCAAAAAATGACAAATCAAACAACAGCAACGGAGTGGGAAAAAAAAGCCTACAACTATTTCTTGTCAGTGATGAACAAGAAACAAGAAATACGGCATTGTTTTATTGATGCGAGAATGGCCTTAGAGAGTTTGGTCATGAACTTGCACAAAGAGAAATTAAAGAAAGATCCCGCCGATCTACTCTCGGCAATTGAAGGTTTAAACAGTATAAGAGCTTTCCCAAATGAAGGCCTTTTCCACACGATGCACTTTATAAGGAAAATTGGAAATGGTCAAGTCCATCCGGGGGACGAATACAATGTTGAATTGTTAAATACAATCCGTTTAGGCCTCTTATCAATTTTCAAATGGCATTTTATCCAAAATAGAAATTTTAGAAATTATAAAAATGACTTTGATGAGTTTGCAGCAAAAACAGCGAATATTAAAGAAAATCCGTTGCTTTACTTGTTTCGGGTCGAAGGTGATTTCTCAGAAAGTGTAATTAATCAAAAAATATCTAAAAAGAAAAAAGAGGCAAAAGGTGTGAAATTGGAAAGTACGAGGGTGCCAATTTTTGGAGTTTTAGTAATCGATATGTCTGGTTCAATGAAACCATACAAAGATGACGTGATTTTTGCTCACGGATTAGCCATTGAATCATTAAGGGGTTCCGCGGCATGTATAAATAAACGCCTTTATTTAGCGCAATATGTTTTTAACGAAACAGTCCATCCTCCTTTGAATCAGTTAGAAATATTGCGTAACGAGGGTAAGGATAACATCGTACTTTTAAATTCTTCAAACTATAATCCCGATGGAGGTACGGCTCTATATGATACCCTGGAAAGTGTTTTGGATAATGTCTATGATGAAATTGCAGCAATACGAAAAAACGATTCCAAAAAAGCACAACTTTCGATTGCGGTTATTACAGACGGGGAAGATCTTCACAGCAAGAGGGCAAATACTTTAACGATAAAAAATCTAATGCAAAACTTGTTGGAAAATAATTTTCACTATAGTTCAGTCGTAATTGGCCTGACAGATCCTACAGCATTTTCGCAAAATAAATTGGAAGAAATTAGAAGTTCTTTAGGGTTTGGAGAGGTGATTTCGATCGACTTCACTGATTCAAATAAAGAATCCAAAAGAAAAAAAATCCGAGAAGCATTTCGTTTAGGGTCATTAAAACTTGCAGGGAAATGAAAATTATTATAAGCAATACTACTTACAATATACTTGACGAGCAAAGGATAAGAGACGTTGGAACAGAAGCTGAGTTATATCCAATAACCAATGAGAGAATACTAAAAAAATATAATGATTCTGACCTATCGGAACAGGAAAGAAAAGTTCGGGCCCTATGTAATCTTTCTTCTTATTTCGAGAGTTCCTTTGGCAATAGCTCTATTGCATATCCGCTTGACATCGCTTATGAAGAATTGGGCTCTTCTAATCAGTTTTGCGGCTTCTCCATGAATTTCTTTTCCAATTGTTATACAATGGAAAAATCAGCATTTAGTCTTTTTGATAATAGATTTTTTAAGCCCGAAATGACTGATTTTAGAGCAGTATCCATAATTTATGATTTGTTTAGGCTACTTGACAGCATTCATTATAAGAGAATAGTTTTGGGTGACATTAAACCTGCAAATATTTTAATAAATCCTTCTACATATAAACCAATTATTGTCGATTTTGATTCAGCACAAGTTCCACCAAATTTTCCATGCAGCGCAATTTCTGAACAGTATTTAGACCCTAAAATTGAAGTACAGGGCAAGAATACAAATGGTTTTTATACTGTAAGTACCGATAGTGATATTTATTCCTTGGCTGTAGTAGCATATGAATTTTTTGTAGGTATGTTACCATTTGACATATCAGTTGAACCTGCTCTTACTGATGTTGAAGCGAAAAATCTAAATGTAAATCTATTAGTGTTCCATAAGCACAAACTAAACAGACTTAGGGCGGGCGGTTATGAACTTCAAAAGAACGAAAATTGCAAATTGGCGTTAGCGAGATTAGATATATTAGAAAAAAATCACAAGGAGCTTTATGAATTTCTTTGCACTGTATTAGTATTTGACAAAAGGCAATACTTAGCGAGGAGTAAGAAGCAGGTAACTAAAACTCAAAATAGACAAAGGAAGTTTATAAGTAAAGAAAGGCGTTACGAAAAGAATGACCCGAAGGAGCTATTAGAATTAATAAAAACGTATAACCTAACCCTTTAACTGAACATGTTAGTCAAAAGCTGGGAGCAAATACCATTTGCCATTGGAGTAAATAACTTGAGGGAAAATAAGGCTATAACCGATTTGCCATTTTCGATTTCTTGTGGAACGCAACAAGGTTTAGAGCATTTTGAAAATTCATTTGGCAATCAAGATGCTATTAGTATGGTCATTGAAAATGATTTTATTGTAGGTATCGTTTGCGATGGTTGTACCAGTTCTAACATCAATTCAGTTAACGATTTTACTTCTAATCAAGTAGGAGCTAATATATTAAGCAAAAAAACGTCCTCAGTAATTCGTAGTCTTATTAGCGCTTCTGGGGTTAAATCAATCCCGGAAAACTTATTTAATATTCAAAATGTGCTATTGAGTTATCTTAATAATTTAATCGATGATTTAGGCGAAAGTATTGATGAAAAAGAGCTATTGATAAATAATTTTTTCACAACGACAATAATAGCATTTGCAGTTGATAAAGATGATTACTGCATTTTCAACCTTGGCGATGGAATTGCTATTTCAAACGCAATTAAAAAAGAGTTAAAATTTTCATCAGGCAAGTATCTGACATCCTATTTGGAAAATGGAAGACCATCAGAATTGGGCTTTAATTTAATCGATACGGGCAAAACTGAAACGATAGATTCTTTATTTATTTCCTCCGATGGATTTGATAATGAAAGACTTTTAACTAACAAATATTTCATCGATTTTTTGAACAAAAGATATATCGGAAAAAAAGGAGGGTTTATTGACGGGCTACCCGAATTTAGAAAATATTTTCTTACACCATATATCAATGAAAAAGAAATATTTGATCAATGGCCTAAGGATGATGCAACATATATTCTGATAAGAAGAATCACAAATGCAAAAATTAGACAGCCAGAAGGAAAAAACGAACCAAGGATTGAATCCGCCACGGATATCGGGTTAAAAGAGTTTTTACAAACGTTATCTGCGGAGCCTCAAATAATCACAAAGGAAGAAACAGTTTCAGAAAAACCTGCTGAAATACAAGTGTCTTCGATTTCTTTAGAAAACCCCATCAAAAAAGCTAAGCCGTTCGCAAGGCGTATAAGCCTGATCGAGGCAAAAAAAGAAAGAGCGCAAGCAATTAAGAAAAAGAACAACTCAGAAATTAACAGCCCTACGAATAAACGGATTAGTAAGTCAAGGAAAAAAAATCATAAGAAAAGATGAATCTCACCCAGCAGTATAATTTCAAAAGCTCATCAGGGGTAATTAATGAATTAACACGGATTAGCGCCGATGCTATCAGAAAGATATTAAAAGATCATAATTCCATAGCAGGAAGAATTGATGACGTCGAAAATCTTCATAGGCTTATTGTTCATACAGATCCCCATCTTGATGAATATTTTGCAGAGCTGATATACAGAGCCTGCCTGCCGCCGTTCAAACGTGAAGTTGAATTTATTGAACAATCGACTTTTTCTGAAGACAATGACGTCGATTTAATTGCGTTAGGGCCAAATAGCGCAGGATTTGGATTTGGAGGTAGTGCGGGTGGGGGCGCGAAATTTTGGGCTTTATATGATGAACACATTAAAGGTGCTGGAAGAATTGAAAGGTCGTGCAGTGAAATTGTCGCAAAAAAACATTGCCCATACTTGCCATTTTCAATTCGCGCCGTATTAGAGGAAGTAAATAGAATCGACAGTAGTGGAGGCGCACATCCCCAACATCTGAATAATATAATTAAAACTTTACATAATGTTAGATTTATTTTTAAAGTTTCGCAAAACAAGAAGGATGAGTTAAAAAACTTCTTGTCGCCAATTTGGAAAAGAGCAATTATTGACGCTTCCATTACAGCAATTGTTTATTGCATTGAAAACAGAATTGACTTGTTAAAAGTTGATAATGAAAAAGAAGCCTCAGTTCGCGATTCTTTTAATTACTATTATAATTATTCACCCCACAAAAATGATCCTTATTTTAAGGGCGCTTATGACGAAATAAAAAAAAATCTTTTCAATCTTACAAAGACTTTTGATGATTCAAATTTCAAGGATAAAAAACCACAGTCTTTAATCATTTCAAGAGTTGCTTTTGCATGTGATAAAGCGTGGGGAGCAGAACTTTCAAAGTTCATAATGCTCCATTTTTGGGAAACCCAAATGCAAGGACAAATAATTTTCATGAAAATTCTCGATGAAATAAAAAAGATGCAGGCGACTAACGCGGATAGAGTAACTTCAAATTTGGGTACAATTGAGAAAATGACTATATATGACCATACCTTTCAGCAAGTTATCAAAACCAAAGATAGAGTCAACGGTGCCATTCAAGAAAGAATTTCATATCAAACAAATCGAAGTTTAAATATTTACGAAATATCTCCTGTGCCCAGCGCCTTTGGCGTCCATCGATCACTTACCTATTTTTTGAACGGGACTGATTTTAAAGGATTTGGGTTTATTTTAGTTAATGACAAGTTTAATGGAACAAAAGCTTTTTTTAGAGGTAATGGTATTCCTGATGAAATATGGAGAAAGGTAGTGGATAAAATTAATACTCTTGAAACGGATATGTGGTATGAAGCCTCATCTTCTCTAGCTCAATCGTTTTTTCTTTTAAATGGAAACAAAACACATCAATATGTCCCACCGAGCGATATTGACATTAATAGTTTATCAGCAATCATAAAGTCGGTCAGGTGAAATGTAACAAATATCCAACAGAAGGTTAGATTATTCATTCGCAATAATTTCCTTTATAACTCTTAAAATAATTGAAAGATACTATAGTCGGCTCCCTCTATCCCCTGCAATATCGCTTTAAGATGCGAAATTGGGACTATTTTTGCCCACCGCGTTAAGTACGGTTTAAGTGCTTTTACGCCATTTAAGGAGAACCAAATATCTGTTTCAAGCAAAAAAGGAGTTGTAGCCCTCTTTCATGGCCATAATACAAGGTCGATATTACAGCAGCCAAAAAAAACTTTTACCCGATAGCGCCATCCTGCTATTTATTCGTATTATTCTCATTATCAGCAAGAAGTAAAATTAACTTATGCTAATTAATTGATCTTCAGCACCCTCGAATTTACAGTTACCATTATTCCTTTCATTGTTTTCAGAAATCTCAGCCAAAACCTCTAAAAGCTTTGATAACTGTTTCAAATACCTATCGTTACCGCTCCCCAAATGAGGAATTATTATAAAAAGCAGCCCATAAGGGAATCGAACCCCACGAAACACTAATTTTAAATAAAATAATGTTATTGATACCACAATAACTCTTAGGCCAATTCAAATCCTTTCAACATCAATTAGTTTCTTTTGCTTCTTTTCTTTACAAAGAAAAGAAGTTCGGACACAGTGAATAAGCCCAACGGTGGATAATATGATCATATGAAAAATGGTATGTGACTTCCGCGAGCATCCTAAATCATAGCAAACGACTTTAGATGCTCCATAATTTGGTTCGAAAAAAGTCCGATGGGGTTCACAAAGCTAACGAGAACCCAATGGGTTTCGAACCGTCACTAAGCAACTTTAAGATCGTTTAATAGCTTCAATTGTTCCACCAAATGGTTCGAATTATGTCCAGTGTGGGGAGCAGGAGCAAAAAAGCCGACATTTTTGTCGGCTTTTTTTATGCCTATAAATTTGAGGTTACAATTCATTTTATACTTACAATTTCCCTTTCAGCTCCATCGCCTTCGCATAATTAGATGTACCGACAGGGATCTTTTCCAGCCAAACTTTAGCGTTAACTTCGTCTTTTACTTTAACGTAACTTAACGCCATGTACCACGCCGCGTCATATTTAAATACGGATTCGCCGTTGTATAATTGCTGCAAAATTACGCGGGCTTTGGCTTCCTGTTTATCTTGTATCAGGGTAATGGCGTAGTAGTAAGCCGCCTGGCTGTTTTTAGAATCGGCGGCGTATTCTTTCGCCAGTAATTTTTCAGCCTCGTTAAATTCTTTGTGGTTATAATATTCGGCCGCTTTTTCGAGTCGGGTTTGAATACCCGCCCCACGCTCGGCTACAGACATGGTGGTGGCCGTACTATATTGATCATATAAACTTTTTCTTGTTGGGATATAGATCATCAATCCGATAGCCAGCACAGCCGCTATGCCCGATAACCATTTAACATACGGTTTAAACGATACAACCTTAGCTTCCGGTTTAAAATGTTCGGCACTTAAACTTTTTAGAGTTTGTTGTAAATTATTCAGGTTAGCATCAGGCGTAAAACGCTTACGTAAGGCCGCGTCAGCAGCTCTGTATTGTGCTACATACGCCCGTAGTTCGGCATCGGCGTGCATTAGTGCTTCAAATTGCTTTTGCCCGGCTTCATCCATTTCGCCATCTACATAACGTGATGCTTGTAGTATATCGTCGTCTTTCATCGCCATTGCTTTTAATATTGTACCAGTTTAATTAATGATGCCATGCACTCCGATTTCTTTTTTCGCAAGTAGCCGTAGGTGACACCTAAGGCTTCGGCCACTTTTTCCTGCGCTTCGCCCTTCATGCTCCATTCAATTATCTCTTTACAGCGCTCGCCCAGTTTTTCAAAGGCGGCGTAAAAACGGTCGCTCTGTTCTTTTTGCTGTTCCAGCTCGTCGGCCAATGCAAATGCATCTTCCCCGGTATGTAATACATCGTCAGCATTATTTGTTACCGGTAAAAGCGACCTTTTTTTCAATTCGTTAAACCATTTGCGCTTGCACACCATAAACACAAAAGCATTAAAGGGGCAGGTTAACTGTAGATCTTTGTTTTTTGCCTGGTGATAAATATCTATCAGCGCTTCCTGAAAAATGTCCGAAGCGTCATCTGCACTGCCATTATTAAAGCATATGTACGAGCTCACCTGCCGGGCGCATTGCTTATATATCTCATTAATAACCGCGGCATCATTGTTTAGCAGGGCCACAATAAAGCGTTGGTCGGGGTGGGGTGGTTTTATCATCTACATAATACAGGTGAATGGAAGGTACGAATTTAATTTTTTGGGCGATTAAAAAAATATTTTCAAAAAGGGGGGTAACAAAATTTTATTGCCGCTGATATAGATGCAAACAACAACAAAAGGCGGGTGCCCAAAAGCCAAAACAGAGTAGGCAAAAAAGAAAATTAAAACTTAAAAAATAGAAACCATGAGAACTTTTAAATTATCCTCTTTAGCAATTGCAGCCATTATGTTATTTACAGTAGCCTGCAAAAAAGACAGCGGCAGTGTTATTATTAACCGCGCCAACAATGCTCATCAATTTGTAGACGAGTTCGGACCTAAGAAACAACTATCAACTGTTGATGTATCAGCATTGCCAAAAACACTGACCCTTGATGGCGGCACAAAAATCACCATCCCGGCAGGCGCTTTAAAAATAAACGGGAACGCTGTAACCGGCACCGTAACTGTTGAGGCCATTGAAGTGCTAAAAAGAAGCGATGTGTTATTCTTCGGATCAAATACTAACCACATCAGCGGCGCGCCGTTAGCATCAGATGGTTTTATCTATGTAGATATCAAATCAAACGGTGTAAGTGTTGATCGTAACCTGGGTGCACCTATACAGGTGGCAATACCGGCTAAACGTGCAGGTATAACTCAACTATGGGAAGGTGTAAACCCTCAGGGCGCGCCATTGGCCCAGGCTGATAATGCCCAAATGGCATGGCAAGCGCCAAAAGCAGCCAATGGACAAAATGGTAGAGAAGTAGCACCGGTAAACAACTTTTACAGTTTTGATTGGGGTACTACAGGCTGGATAAACTGCGATGTGTTCTACAGCTATTCAAACCCAAAAACTACTATTACTGTTACCGTGAATAACAACCCCGGCGCAATGGCAAGTTTCCACTCTTACAGTGGCGAAACTTATGTGTTCTTCTGCGCAAAAGGTAGCAATGTTGCTGCACAGCTTTATACTCCAAACGGCCCTAACAGTGTAAAAAGCTATGATAACATGATGCCGATAGGTGTTGAAGGTAAATTACTGTCTTTCTCTATAAAAGATGGCAAATACTACTACGCCGAGCAAGTTATTACTATCTCTGCTAATCAGGCGCTTACTTTAACCCTGGCCGAAACAAGCGAGGCGGCAGTACAGGCAGCCATAAGCAGCCTTGATAGCTACTAAGCCTTAAAACCAATACTTTAAATGTAAGCGGCCCCGAAACATTGGGGCCGCTTATTATATTTTATTATTATTTTTATAAAACCGATATACCTGCCATAATGAAAAAGATACTGTTATTAGCGTTGATCTGTTTTGTTTTTAAGCTGCATGCGCAGATACTCCCAACTGATACCGTGCCGGCAGATATAGAACAAACCGAAACGGAAAGAGGCGTAAAGTTTGCCCCCATATTAAGGGCGCTGCGTCCTATAGCCGGAGCACCGGCCCCTTTCTACACTTATTTATGGGAATTTGGCGATGGTACTTTCAGCTTTGAAAAAGATCCGGTACATATATACCCGGATAGTGGCAAGTTTGATATAAGGCTGTTTGCCACTAATAATTATGATGATGGCAAACGCCCGCCAACCCGCCCAATTAAAACGGTGATAAAAAAACCAAAGACCATGATGGCGGCGGCGCCCGTTCCCGGCTTTTTTAAGCTCGATGGCAGCATCAGCTTAAAGAACAACTGTATGCCCAAACCGGGGGACGATATGATGATGATAATGGGTTACCGTAATAAAACAGGCGCCCTTAACCCCAGCATGAGCGGCACCGTTGCCATATTATATAATGATAAGGAGTTCAGTAATAAAAACTTTGAACTAACCGAATCAAGAGTTTATAATGGTGAGAAGCCTGCTGACATTAGCAAAATGACCAATCTTAACGCTGCCAATAAACCTAAAAGCGATGTTTTTTATGCCTCTGCAATACCCGGCCTAACACCGCAGCAATTGGAGCAATTGACTACAGATGCTGCTTTGCCGGTAATGGAGCAGTTGCAAAACTTTAAAAGCAGCCAGGCCTGGCATTTTGAAAATTTAAAAGCTAATCAGGAAAAATTCATCTTCCTGCGGTTTAAAACCACGCCGGAAATGCTGAAGGATACCAATGCCACTGTGCGATTAACGGGCCTTTTTATGCCGGATGACCCCATGGCCGAACGCGAGATGTTTAATATAGAACTGCAGATAGTCGCATCACACGATCCTAATAAAATGTCGATCAAAAAAACGAGGATGAACTACAGGCTAACCGGTAAAAACCGTGAGCTAACCTACAAGGTGCGTTTTCAAAACAACGGCAAGGGGCCAGCTAAAAAAATCGATGTGGGTGTAAGCCTGTCGCCGGTGTTTAATCCCGCTACTATTAAAGTAACTAAAACTAAACCCGAGCTGCCTGTTTGCGAAGGTACCTACGCCAACCAAAGCTGTTTGCAAACTGTGAAAGGTAAGGACAGTGTGCATTTTATTTTCAGTAATATTTACCTGCCGGGATCTGCTCAGGAGGGCGTACATGATGCCGACTCGACCCAAGGCTTTGTGGAATACAACATCAGGTTTATTGAAAAACCCAAAAAACTGCCGTTATATACAGGTGCCGCCATTGTTTTTGATAAAAATCCGCCGGTATACACCAATCGCGCCGCGGGAAAATTTAAAATGGGCCTTTCGCCGGCTCCTATAATTGGCTTCGGCTTCCCTATACAATCTAACAAATCGGGCTATTTAACCGAGAAAAATATAACCATCGGCGCTTCACTGGCACCGTATTCGCCGTATAAAAAGTTTGTACAGGTAGAGATCTACCTGAGCGATTACAAAGCAACATCGCAAACCCAAACAGTTACCACGCGCAAGGATACTATTATTGGTAAAGCGGCTTACCAGATAACCAGCCGCAGCCGCACACTCACCAATAAGGTAACTACCATTAACGTGGTGCCTGCCTCCTTACGCTATAACATCAACAACTTTGTAGGGGTTGGTGCCGGAGCGTTGGTATCTTTTGATATTAACAATACTAAAGAAAATAATACAACTTACGAGCTTACCGGCTTGCAAGGCACACCAGGCAATTTAACGGTACAGGCTGTGGCAAATAAGATTGGCAAGTCATTCTCCAACATAAAAGCGTCTGTATTTGCTGATGTGGTGGTCGGGATGGTGCGGGTTGGCCCTTCGGTTGGGCTGCGCTATTTTTATGACCCATCTACCAAGGTAAATACCCTTACTACTTATGCTACCTGGAAGTTTTAGCAGGAAATAAACTACTTTAGCTCAACCAATTGCCGGTTATGGGCTTGAATAAAGTGTGTTTTTTTTGCTTATGTATGGCTTTTTGCCTTGGGATAACTTATGCCCAATCGCAGGATATTACGACCCAATTAAACCAACTTAAAGTCGCCAACAACCTTCAGGAATGGCTTTATACCCGCATGGATCATACCGCTGCTAACGCGCAGCAAACCCTGCCGGTTTTAATGGCCACCCAAAAAGAAGCCTGGCGCCAGCCTAAAACACCGGACGAGCAATTGGCCTGGATGCTGCTGTTAAGCAATCAGGGCTACTACCAACTTCAGGCGGGCGATATTCTAAGTTCCATTAATTGTTATGAGGATGCTTACTCGTTTTTTTACACGCATAAGCTCCCGGATTTTGATGTAGTGGAGTATGTGCTGAAGCCATTAAGTAATAATTACACCCGCCTCGGCGATTATGAGCGCGCCATTTTTATACAGGAAAAGGCCATTGGGCAGTTGAATCCGGTTAATGATGCTGATAAAATAGCTTCAATTTACAGCAATATGGCTATTGCATGGTACGATACCGGCAACTACACCCAAGCCGAAAATTGCATAGCCAAAGGCAACGGTTTGGGGAAAGATCCACAGGTGCGTTTCCATCTGCAAAATATATTGGGCGATATTTTATTTGAAAAACAACAATACACTAAAGCCGCTTCGGTACTGCAAAAAAACATCGCGACAACAAAAAATGTTGATGATGAAAGCGCTTACTGGCTCATGGGCTCTTTTACCACATTAGGCAAGATCAATATCAAACTGGGAAAGCTAAACGAAGCCGGACAGAATTTTAACCGGGCTCTCAATTTGATAAATCAATATTATCCAGGCGGCCGCTTGCGCGAAAAGGCAAACCTGGTTGCCCAGCAAGGTATTATTGAACGCATGCGTAAACAGCCCCAAAAAGCGCTACTGCTTTTTGACCAAGCCCTTCAGATATTACGCATAAACACCAACGCCAACCAAACACAACCTGATCATATTTATGGCGAGAACAGACTCGTCGAGATCTTTCAACAAAAGGCGCTGGCTTACCGGTTAATGGGGGAGGACGGATCTGCCCTGCAAAACCTGCGATACGCCTTGTTGGCTACCGACAAGATCCGCAAGGAGTTTGCCGATAATAAAACCAAAGAGCGCCTGCAACTGGAAGCTAAGGAGCTTGCAGAAAGTACTATCGAACTTGCATTACAAATATTTGCTAAAACGGGCGATGTGCAATACATCGACCTGGTATTACAAATTGCCGAGCAAACCAAAGCCCGCACCCTGGCGGATGACTTACAGAAAAGTAATCGGATTAAAGGAAGCAATCCTAACGACCCCGAAGCACATAAGCGCCGGGAAATTGAGCAGGCTATTGTGTATAATGAAAAAATGCTGATGACGGTCAACAACGGCACCGTTTATCAAAAAAAGATCGACGCACTAAAGTTCGACCTGGCTTTATTGAATAAAAAGAATCGCCAAAAAACAATTGCTTCGGTAGCGCCGGTTGCAAATATTTTATCGGCTTTGCCGGATAGTTTGCATGTGCTTGAGTTTTTTGTGGGTAACCGCAACGCGTATGTTATCGAAATAAAAAATAAAAAAGTATTTAAGGTAAAGAAAATTGGGAGTGCGGATAGCCTTAAGCGACAGGTGAACAAACTGGTTAACACGTATTACCATAATGGTCCGGATGCTATGTTAAACTCTCCCAAAGCGTTCTACCTTGCTTCAAATAATCTATATAACATTCTGTTTAATCAAATTGCGTTAGCAAAAAACGAGCGGCTTTGTATTGTGGCTGATGATGTGCTGGGATATTTGTCGTTTGATGGATTGATTACCGCTGGTAAATATGAGCCTGCAATTTCGCAATGGCCGTTTTTGATAAAAAGTTTAACAACCACCTATGCGTTCTCGCTAAACACACTTACTGCCAATAAGGCGAATAAAACCGGAACAGGCTTCAGCGGGTTGTTCATCACTCATCAAAACAGCAAACCTATAGCAGCCGTAAAGAAAGAAGCCGCCACTATTAGCCAGGTGGTTAATGGAAGCTATATTTATGACGATAAAGTAAATTCGGCCTCATTTTTTACGGCTTTTGAAAACTCCGCCGTTCTGCATATTAGCACCCACGCCTTTCTGTCGGGGGTCAATAGCGAACCTACATTAGATCTGGGCAAGGATAAATTATACCTGTTTGAGTTATTAGCAAAGCAGCAAAAGCCGGCCCTGGTGGTGCTTAGCGCTTGCCGTACCGGTGATGGTTTGCTGACAAAAAGCGAAGGCATTATAAGCCTGGCGCGTGGTTTTAGCGCTATAGGCACGCCAGCTACTATCGCCGGGTTGTGGAATGTTAACGACGATGCGGCATCGCAAATTACCGCCGGCTTTTACCGCTTCCTGGTTAAGGGGCAAAGCAGCGGTTTGGCGTTGCATGGCGCAAAACTTGAATGGCTGCAAACACCCAAAGCCACAGAGGCGCTTTACCTGCCTTATTACTGGGATAGCCTAATATTAATGGGTACAGACGCCCCTGTTAAAATATTGTCTGATAATAATCATGCTCTGATTTTTGCCACTGTTTACAGTATTTTGGTTTTGTTATTAGTAGTAATATTAAGAAAAATGCGATCAGGCAGACCTACACAATTTTTCTGAAATAATTTTCAATTTTCGGGTGATATTTTGTCTCTATATTACACATAGTAATAAACATCACTGATAGCGATGAACAACAACAGATTATTAACGGTTGAAATGCGTGAAGCATTTTTTACAGCGCTTTATAAAAAGGCGTTCCCTGCAGTTGGGCGTCACGTAGCCCGAATGGGCGGGAGCCTTGAAGAAGCACAGGATATTTTTCAGGATACGCTGGTTATATATTATGAGAAGGTGACTTCTGAAGATGCCGATATTGTTGTAAACGAAAAAGCCTATTTATTGGGCATTGCCAAAAAGCTATGGTTGCAACATTATAAGGCCGGCAGTAAGAACCAGCCTTTAGATGATATGGACCTACAAGTGGCTGCCGATGAGCGACCCGCCACAGGCAAATTACTGCATTACCTTGAAACTGCCGGTAAAAAATGCATGGAGTTGCTAAAAGCATATTATTATGATGGAGCGACGGTGAGCGATGTGGCGGCACAGTTTGGTTACGGCGGTATACATTCGGCAACGGTAGCAAAATACAAATGCCTGGAGAAAGTAAGGGGAACTGTTAAAAAAAATTCATTACGCTATGCGGACTTCATTGAATAACATCAAAACCATAGATGATTATCTTTTGGGAAATACGGCGCCCGGCGATACGTTGTTGTTCGAGGCTAAAATGCTATTGAACAGCGATTTGAGGGAGGATATGCAGCATCAACAACATACCTATTCAATTATCAGGCAATATGGCCGGCAAATCATCAAGGCTGAGATTAAGGCTGTACAGCAGGCCTTAGCCACCGAACCACAGTACAAGAGCTTTATGCAGCGCATTGTAAACCTGTTTAAAAAGTAACGCCATGAATATTAATACTGAATTCAGAAAATATGCTATTAAGCATCGCCGTATAGGTAGCCAGCATGTTGATAGTTATATGGGCCGTGCAGTGAGCATCCCGAAAAACATGACACCTTATATTATGGAGGAGCGCCAGCTTAATGTGGCGCAAATGGACGTTTTTTCTCGCCTGATGATGGATCGTATTATTTTTTTAGGCGAACCTGTTGCGGATAGAATGGCAAATATCATTCAGGCGCAATTGCTTTTTCTGCAATCTGTTGACGCTAAAAAAGATGTGCAACTTTATATCAACTCGCCCGGTGGTGATGTATACTCAGGCATGGGTATTTATGATACCATGCAATTGATAACACCTGACGTGGGCACTATTTGTATAGGGATGGCTTGCTCCATGAGCGCTGTTCTGCTTTGCGCGGGTAAAGCCGGCAAGCGTGCTGCGTTACAGCATTCGCACATAATGATCCATCAACCTTCAGGCGGGGTGCAGGGTGTTTCGGCAGATATTGAGGTAACTGCCCAGCAAATTGTTAAGGTGAGGCGCGATCTATACAAGATCATAGCCAAACATAGCGGTCAAACGTATGAATGGGTGCATAATGCTTCGGACCGGGATTACTGGATGACCGGACTGGAAGCTAAACAGCATGGTATGGTAGATGAAGTGTTAGGGGATATTGATTAAATCTGACGGAGACTTCATTTTAATCCTAAATCAGCAAAAGCTTGGTTTATTCGCACTAAATATGATACTTTAGCGTCCCCTACTAAAGGACCGGTTATATAACATGCGAAGCGATTTTAAAAAGGACAGTGCTCTCAGGATTGCTTTTTTTGCCTTTATTTTTCTTATTTTAAGCACCAACTGTTTTTCTCAAAGTCTTGGCGACCCTATCGTTAACATAACCTTTGGCTCAGGTACAAACAGGTTTGCAGGGCCATTACCCGCCGATTCGGGGTCTACCACTTACAATTACTATAGCAGTGGCGGCCAGGGATTTCCAAACGACGGACAGTATACAATAGTAAATACCTCTGCAGGCATGCTGAGCAACTTATGGGTTGTCACAACAGATCATACCGGAAACCCCGGCGGTTATTTTATGCTGGTTAACGCGGCCAACACTCCGGGACTTTTCTATACCAGGAAGGCTGACGCCCTATGTGCAGGTACAAAATATCAGTTTGGCGCCTTTGTTAAAAATATGTTCAACAACAGTGGAGGAAATCCGCCTAACGTTACTTTTCAGATAGAGACAGAAGCGGGGCAGATCCTACAATCATACAATACCGGAAATATTGCGGCAAATAATGTGTGGAACCAGTATAATATGGAGTTTGTTACTCCTGCCAATACGGGTACCATCGTTTTAAAGATGATAAACAACGGGCCGGGTGGGTATGGTAACGATCTGGCTATTGACGATATCACTTTCAGGCCATATGGCGACCCCGTACAGGTGGTTTTTGATCAATCTACCCCTGGCCAGATCTGCGCGGGTGCGCCGCAAACTATCAAGATCCAAAGCACTATCAGCCCTGCACAAGGCTACAGTCAGAAAATTCAACAAAAGGTTAACGGTGTCTGGACGGACATTACCGCTATTGTTAACGGAACGCAGTACAGTTTTACTTCGCCATCTACGGCGGGAGTTTATAATTACCGGGTTGTTTCTGGCCTAGCGGCCAACATCGGCAACTCGCAATGCGTAGTAGCTTCCAACGAATTGGTATTAACCGTTCTGCCACAGCCAACACCGGCTTTTACAGCGCCTGCTAATGCCTGCCTGAATGATCCCGTTGTGTTTCAGGACAATTCGGCACCGAATGGGGCGGCTATAACTTCGTGGTTATGGGATTTTGGCGATGGGCAAACGTCAACACAACAAAACCCCTCGCATGCCTATGCAGCAACAGGCGATTACACAGTTACCTTAACTGTAACCAACGGCAATAACTGTAACTCGGTACCGGCAACAAAATCAATACATATTAACGCACTCCCCGCTGCAAACTTTACCTGGTCAAATCCGGTCTGCGCTACTCGGCCCGTTACGCTGACGGATGCTTCCACCATACCCGCCGGTACTACCGTTCTGTCGCGGGCTTGGGATATTGCCGGGGTTATTGAGAACAGGCCCGACGGACAGCCTTTTGCGCATACATTCGCGGTAGCGGGAACCTATACCATAAAACTTACTGTTACATTGTCTACCAATTGCACATCGGTTGTAACCCGGCAGGTAACCGTAAACCCTTTACCGCTGATAGATTTTGATACACCACCCACCTGTATTAGTGACAACACGATTTTTACGAACCGCACAACCATTGCTGATAACAGCACACTTACTTATAAGTGGGATTTTGGCGACAATACACCTATCTCAACAGCAAAAGATCCCGTTCATAAATACCAAAGCACCGGCGATTTTAGAATAACGCTTACAGTAACCTCCACCTATGGTTGCGCGGAGATACTGACAAAAGATTTCAGAGTAAACGGCGCTACGCCGGTTGCAGATTTTACAGTGTTAAATAAAAACAGCCTTTGCAGTAACAGCGAGGTTGTGATTGAAAATGGATCGCGAATGGCTGCGGGTGTGTTCGGCAACGTAACCAGGATAGAACTTTATTACGATTATGAGAATGATCCCTCGCTAATGGAAGTTGATGATAACCCCACGGATGGCAAGCTGTACCGTCATACCTATCCCGAAATTCATTCTGGTACAAAGGCTTATACGGTACGAATGTTGGCTTATTCGGGTGGTATATGCGTATCGCAGCAGAAGACAGAAATAATAAATTTGCTTGCCACGCCCTTGGTTGTGTTTACACAACCGGCCGCTATTTGCGCAAACAACGGCCTCGTTCAGTTAGACGGGCGTGATGAAAGCAACAGCGGTATGGCCGGGTTAGGCAGGTACACCGGAACAGGTGTTAGCCAGGCGGGGCTTTTTGATCCGGCTATATCCGGCCCCGGCAAGTTCGTTATTCAATACACCTACGCGTTTAACGCTACGGGCTGCTCAAATACTATAAGCCACGAAATAACGGTTGACCCTGTACCAACCGTAGAGGTACCGGCAAGTGTAACAGTATTAGAGGGAGGAAGCCGTGTTATTGCCACAAAAGCTACCGGCAACGGGCTTACATACGCGTGGTCACCTTCTGCAGGACTAAACGATGCTACCATAGCCAACCCAACAGTTACCGGCATACGGGATATTACATACCGGGTTACCGTTACTAATGATAAGGGCTGCCAGCAGTTTGCCGATATAATGGTGACCGTTCTTAAAACGCCTCAAATGCCAAATGCCTTTACGCCAAACGGCGATGGCATTAACGATACCTGGGAAATAAAATACCTTGATTCCTATCCCGGGTGCACGGTAAATATTTTTAACCGTAACGGGCAAAAGGTTTTTAGCTCAATAGGTTACCCTGTTCCGTGGGATGGGCGTAGCAATAACAGCAATCTTGCTGCCGGCGTTTATTATTATATTATTGATCCTAAAAACGGCAGAAAAGCCATGTCGGGTTATATAACAGTTATAAAATAGCCCGTACAGGGCCATAGGTAACCTATCAAGTTAACATTACTGCTTTTGGCTTAATTTACCCATATTTGCAGCAAAAATATTTTATAGCATGAGCTTATTAGTGATCGGTACCGTAGCGTTTGACGCCCTTGAAACTCCATTTGGTAAAACTGATAAAATTGTTGGCGGCGCGGCTACCTACGCTGGTTTGGCGGCCTCTTATTTTTATGAGAAGGTAAAAATTGTTGCTGTTGTCGGTGATGATTTCCCGAAGGAAACCATTAAGGAGTTTAACGCGCATGGTATTGATACCGAGGGCCTGCAGGTAAAAAAAGGCGAGAAGTCTTTCTTTTGGAGCGGTAAGTATCATAACGATATGAACACCCGCGATACACTGACAACCGAGCTGAACGTGCTTGCAGATTTTGATCCTATAATTCCTGATAGTTACCAGGACTGCGAATACCTGATGCTGGGCAACCTTACCCCGCAAGTTCAGCAAACCGTTATAAAACGCTTAAAAAATCGCCCTAAACTAATTGTAATGGACACCATGAACTTTTGGATGGACATTGCCATGGATGATTTACTGGAGACGATTAAAATGATTGATGTGCTTACCATTAATGATGCCGAGGCCCGTCAGCTATCCGGCGAATATTCATTGGTGAAAGCTGCCCGCAAAATATTAACCATGGGCCCAAAATACCTCATCATTAAAAAAGGCGAGCACGGCGCATTGCTGTTTGGCGAGGATAAGATATTTGCAGCACCCGCGTTACCTTTGGCCGATGTGTTCGACCCAACAGGAGCCGGCGATACCTTTGCCGGGGGCTTTATTGGCTATATGGCCAAAGTGGGTACAGTTAACTTCAATAACATGAAGAACGCAATTATATTTGGATCGGCGCTGGCTTCATTTTGTGTAGAAAAATTTGGTACTGAGCGTGTAATTGATCTATCTCAGGTTGAAATAGCTGCCCGCGTACAGGAGTTTGTTAGTTTGTCGGCATTTCAAATTGAGTTGTAGGTTGTGAGTTAAAAGTTGTAAGTAGGGCGATGTTCTGCCTATTTCAATTTCCCCACAACATCCAGATTCTGAAAAACCCACTCGTCATGTGGGGCATCGGCCAGTTCGGGGGTTAGGTCCTGCCCGGCCCAGTGCTCGTAGTGTTTGCCGTTCTTCCACAGGCGGCTGCGGCTCACGTCGTATATCAAGCCTTTATAGGCTATCCATACTTCGGGCTTATCCTGTCCGTTGCGTAAGGCCAATTGCGACCGTGTATATTCAGGCAGATCATTCATTTTCCTAAGGTAATAATTACCGGTAAATAAAAAGCCCTCTCGTCGGCAAAGCTGAGGAGAGGGCTTTTTGCGGTTTTTAAACCGGGTTAATTATTTTGCGGCAATTTCAAACACCGCGTTTATTCTGAAAGTTAATTTGATCTTTTGTACATCAATGTCTGATTCAGGTACGCCGGCGTCAGAGGCCATTGCCATATTAGATACAGCGCTTTTAAAGCGGGGCTGCGGGTAATCATTACTCATATCTAACTCTGAGATCTGGATAACGCCGCCTAATCGCTCATTCAGGGCAACCACAAGTGCGTTAGCCTTTTCGCGTGCTACTAACAGTGCCTGTACCTGTAATTCCCTTTTCAACTCAGTTATTTTTGAATAATCGTAGCTGGCAACATTAGTATATTGAATGCCTTTAGGGTCAACCTTGCTTAATACCTGGTTGTATTTGTTCAAGTCGCGAAAGCGAATGCCGTACTGTTTTGACGCTAAAAAATCAGTAGTTTTCTTTTTAGGGTCGATGTAGTTGTATGATGACAGGTTGTTGATCGTAAAATCCTCCCTGGCAATGCCTGCATCACGCACCGCTTTTTCCAGTTGCTGTTCTAACTGACTGATGGTTATTTTTGTCTTACCGTCAAAATATTCTTTTAAAGATATAGATACATTGATGATGTCTGGTGTAACTTCTTTTTCAACTGTTCCACTCACTTCAATCTTCCGGCGCAGGTCAACACCTTGCGCAAATCCTGATACCACACTTACCGCAATCAGGGCTACTATTATGCTTAACTTTTTCATATTTGTTTGTTTTTATTGATAGGATGCAATGTCGCACCTGTTTCCATAAGCCCCAACAAAATTTTATGGCTTTTGTTGGATAAACCTTGCAGCCAATTATCTTTGATGCATGAGGGATACTATTAGCTGGAGCGATTTTGAGCGTGTAGAATTACGCGTGGGCACCGTATTGCAGGCATTGGATTTTCCCGAAGCCCGCAAGCCGGCTTATAAGCTACAGGTTGATTTTGGCGAGTTCGGCATTAAATGGTCGAGCGCGCAGATAACAAAGCATTATACCAGGGAAGAATTGCGCGGCAGGCAGATAATCGGAGTGATCAACTTCCCCAAAAAACAAATAGGCAAGTTTATGTCGGAGTTTTTGGTAACAGGTTTTGCTGATGAAAATGGCGATATTGTGCTGGCGGCGGTTGATAAAAAGGTACCGAATGGCAGTAAATTGATTTGATCATAAATATAGCAATGGGTTTCAAACCCATCGCTATGAGGCGGTATGCGTTTCATAATAATATATGAAACAGGTGAAACACGTGAAACGCCTTTTATAGTTAAATTATTGATTATTAATAATTTACAATTGCAACGTGAAACAAAATGAAACTACTTTTAAGTCAGTAAGATTAGCTGTAAAATGTTGTTAATTTGTTGTTTATCAGCATGTTGTGTTTTGATAAAAATTTATGTGTAAGTGAAACGCCAATTAAGATTTTAAACCCGCCGATCTAAAATAATATGACGTTAGCAAACTGGATAGCGGGGCCGCAACTGGTCGGGATGATATTCATCATTGTAGGGCTGGTAAGCTATTACTTTCCCCCGAAAAAAATTAATGATCTGTACGGATATCGTACAATCTCCTCAAAAAGGAATCAACAAACCTGGGACGCTGCCAACCGCTTTTCGGCAGTATACTGCTTAAAGGCCGGTGCAATTGTTTTAATAGCCGGAATACTACTCCGGCTTTTAATTGATAATATGTTATGGCCCGAAAGAACGAAGACGCTGATAACCGTAATTTCGCTTTTGGGTTCGGGTATTTTTACGGCGGTTTCGTTAATCGTTGCTACCGAAAAACATTTAGATAAAACTTTTAAAGAATAGCATGAGATACGTGAGTTTTGGTGATGAACCCGCCGTTAAGCCGGATGATTTTTTTATGAATGAGGCGCTTAAAGAGGCCAAAATTGCTTTGGGTGAAGACGAGATACCAATAGGTGCGGTAGTTGTGTGTAAAGGCCAGATAATAGGGCGGGGGCATAACCTTACCGAGCGATTGAACGATGTATCGGCCCATGCAGAAATGCAGGCGCTTACAGCTGCTGCAAATTTTATGGGTGGTAAATATCTTAAGGAATGTACGCTGTATGTAACCCTGGAGCCCTGCGTAATGTGCGCAGGCGCATCCTACTGGTTCCAGGTGGGCAGGATAGTTTTCGGCGCTTATGACCCGCGTATGGGCTTTGGGCGACTTAACCAGAAGATCACTCATCCAAAAACCATTATAGAGGGCGGCATCCGCGAAAATGAATGCGCCGAGTTAATAAGATCGTTTTTTAAAAAGAAAAGATAAAACTAATTATTATTCAGCAGCTTTAACCTCAAACCCAATTCCACATTGTTATTAGCAGACTGATTAAGCGACGCGTTATTAGTGCTGAAAGCGACAAACAAACCCACTGCCGACAGATCTAAACCTATCGCTGCCGTTAGGCTTTTATTAGTGTGATATAGGCCTGTAAAGTTTAGGTGATAATCCGGCATATCCAGGTTAACCTCCGCATCCAAAATATGATTAAACCCTCTAACGCCCCTGTATGCTGCTTTAGGTTCAAAAGTGAGGTTGTTATCTGTTAATATCTTATAGCTTACCGCTGTATAAAAAATAGTTGTATTGGTAATTATGTCCTGATTTTGGTTGTTTTTAAAAAAAACGGTTTTCAGGTTGGGTACAGCACCCTGAATAGTCAGGTTTTTGGATGTATAAGCAATGCCCAGGTCCCCATCAATATACAAAGGCCGCCGGTTAAAAATTTCTGCTTCCTGGTCGCCGCCATCACCTATAATCGCGCTATAATCAAGGTAGGTATTGTTTAAACCTAACGACAGGCCAAAATGAAGTTTACTGTCCTCGCTTACCGGCAAATGGTAGGCGTAACTGCCCATTATTCGTGTGCGGTTTATTAAACCCGTTTTTTCATTGTTTACAATTAAGCCAATGCCAACATTATTACCCGCCGCATAATCGGCACTCAGGTTTTGCAGTTTAGCACTTCCAGGCAGGCTGTTCAATTGCTGTCGGTAGGCGAAATTAAGGATCAGGCCCTTATCCAACCCTGCCATGGCCGGGTTAGATAAGTACTGGTTCTGATAATAAATAGATTGAAAATTATTTACCTGTGCTTTACTTTTTGTTGGCACTGCCATTGTTATAGACAGCCCGATAAAAAAAGCAAGCCGTTTTATCTTACAATGCATATGCGCTCTCCACTTTTATTGATGTCAGGTATATTACCTGCTGCTCAATACCGTAATAAACCCTTTTTTAGTTGTGCCGTTGCCAAGGTCTATTAAATAGTAATAGGTTCCCTCTTTAACCACACCGCCTCGGTAGGTGCCGGCCCAATCATTGGTATAACCTTTTTTGGTATATACCACGTTGCTGCCCTGATCATAAACCGTCACACTATTATTTTGGTATTGCTCAATATTCTTCACCATCCAGGTATCGTTTTTACCATCACCGTTTGGCGACAGTAAGTTAGATGCCTCTATTTCGCCGGCAATCTGTTCGCCCGCCGACATATCGGTTTTAAGCGAAGTTAAAGCCAGATGCGTGCCTAACCCTGATGATGTAGTAATACTTGCCGGGGCAAGCCTGGTATTCATATACCTTTCACCGTTGATTGAACCATTAAAATCTACAACAGTTACGCGATAGGTGGTGCCCGATGTTAAGCCGGTAATGTCTGCACTGTTTCCGATGCCATTGTATACGCAATGCCATCCCGTGGTACCTATCTGCGCACCTGCTCCAAAATTGGGGCTGCCCATATAAGGAGTATTGTCTGTGGGTGCTGCAACCCCGTCTGATCTACGGGCCACAAATACGGCACGCCTGAACCCGTTACCGCTTGTCCAGTTTACGGTAGTAGCCGTACTTGTTGTATTGCTGAAATTTAAACTGAGGGATGGGGCGGTAGGTGCTATAGTCCCGGCAGGTAAAGTAGTTACACTGGCAGGGTTAAGCTTGTCGTTTGTATACAGCTGTGCGCCGATGCCGCCATTATACTCTATAACTGTCACCCTGTAAGTAGTGTTGGCAACCAGTCCGGTAATATTGGTATTATTGCCATTGCCATTGTAAACACAATACCATCCGGTTGAACCAATTTGCGTGCCTCCCTCAAAGTTTTGGGGGCCTGTATAGGTAGTGTTATTAACCGCGTTGGCCACGCCATTAGCTGTTCTGGCCACAAAAACCGCGCGCATGGCGCCGTTGCCGCTTATCCAGCTTACGTTGGTTGTGGTTGATGTAGTGTTTGTAAACGTAAGTTTTAACGATGGGATAGTTGGCGATATTGATCCTGTAGTTACACTTGCCGGGGCAAGCTTGCTATTCATGTACTTTTGGGTACCGGCGGTGCCATTATAATCTACCACGGTTACGCGGTAGGTTGTTCCCGCTGTTAAACCAGCAATGTTTGCACTGCTGCCTGTTCCATCGTATACACAGTACCATCCCGATGCACCTATTTGCGTACCCGAAGCAAAGTTAGCATTGGCTGTGTAAGTTGTATTGTCGGTTGGTATCGCAACACCGTCTGATCTGCGTGCTATAAATACTGCCCGCCTGCTTCCGTTGCCGCCAATCCAGTTTACGGTTGTGCCGGTTGGTGTAATATTGGCAAAGGTTAATTTAAGCGATGGTGTAGTTGGCGTTGCCGAAGGCGACGTTAGCGTTGATACGCTGGCAGGTGCCAGTTTAGTATTCATGTACCTTGCAATGGTGCCGGTGCCATTATAATCTACAACTGTTACACGGTAGGTTGATAAAGGATCAAGCCCGCTGATATTGGCATTATTACCTGTACCGTTGTAAACGCAATACCAGCCGGTACCGCCTATCTGGCTGCCGGTGCCGAAAGCAGCGTTGGCGGTATAAAGGATATCATTAGTAGGAGCGGCCACGCCGTTGGCTGTTTTGGCCACAAACACGACACGCCTGGCGCCGTTACCGCTTGTCCAGCTTACGTTGGTTGCGGTAGTCGTAGTATTACTAAAAGCAAGTTGTAATGATGGCACCGTCGGCGGGTCGTTTGGCGACGCAGGCGTTACCACGCTGGCAGGAGCCAGATTTTTCTGTAAATATTTTTCATCTCCGCTTACGCCGTTATATTCCACTACCGTTACGCGGTAAGTAGCGCTTGATGCCAGGCCGGTAATATTTACTGTATTGACATCGCCATTATAAATAGCGAACCAGCCTGTTGAACCAATTTGTTTGCCTGTGCCAAAAGTGGTATTGGCTGTATAGGTGATGTCATTTACCGGAGCTGCAACACCATTGGCTGTTTTAGCAATAAAAACAGCCCGTTTGCTGCCGTTGCCTTTGGTCCAGCTTACGGTTGTGCTGTTTGATGTAGTGTTAGTGAATACTAATTTGGTTGATGACAAAGTAGGTGCAATTGCGAGCGGAGCTGGAGGGTTGGCATTTTCAAACACCTGCGCTGCACCACCATTAGGATCATAAGCAAAACCTAACAGAGCTTTGGTTGCATCAGGGGTTAAGGCTGCTGCGCTCAAGCCCGCCGTATTTGGCAATGCTGCTAATGGGTAACCCCAGTCCGTTCCGTTCCACTTGTAAAAGACGGCGCCGTTTTCTTTGACAACTAATGCTACCGTACCGTCAACATTTAAGCTAAACCCTATGTTAAAGTCGGCACCAAGCATTTTGCTTTTATCTGTCCATGTGCCATCATCATTACGTCTAAACGTAACCGGACTAGTTATTAGGTTACCTATTACGCCAGCTGACATTATCACTTTGCCATCTCCACTTATGGCTATTCTGCTAGCCTCGTAGCCTTGCCCTTGATATAAGGTGCTCTGTAAGTCAGTGCCACCGGCAGTAGGATTAGGATACCCCATGTCATCTATATTATAGATTACACTCGCACCGCCGTAATAGGTTCCTGAATTAGCCCTTCCGGACGTAGTAAACGCCATTGGCCTACCAACAACCAAAGTGCGGCCACTGCTAAATGCCAGCGAAATAAAATTAGCTGCTCCCTGGTAAAAAGGGGGAGGAGCGGTATACCCGTTGCCAACACTGTCCTTAGCAAAAATGGTCAGTACAGCATTGGGCGCTAAATTGTAATCTGAATTTGGCTCAACATTTCCTAAAACGGCAATTTTTCCATCGCCGCTTAAAGCAACTGCTTCACTTAGGCCAAAATCTCCGGCTGCGGTCCAGCTGGTGCCGGTGCGGGTAAATAATACGGTTGCCGCAGGCATAGACAAAAAGCCATTGGTGGCGTTTTGCATTTTACGGCCACCTCCTATAACGGTATTGCCGTCGGCACTTATGGCTACGCTAACGCCTAATGCCGGGTTGCTGTAGGGATTAACCAAAACCGGCCCCTGTTGTACCCAGACACCTGCATTATTGCGTGTAAAAATTATTAAAGCGCCTTTGCCGCTTGCGTGGTTGGGCGCTCCCAACACGGCGGTGGTGCCGTTAGCGCTTATGGCTACGCTGTAGCCCTGGTTAATGTCGGTATTACCGCTTGTAACTGAGGTGCCAAACTTAGCAGCACTTGTGCTAAGAGGTATTACAGGAGAGGCAGTTACGTTGAAGTTAACTGAACTGATGATTGTTGCATTATCAACATTGGTAACAGCTACTGCACCGCTTGTGGTGCCACCTGCAACCAGGCCTAAAATATTGGTACCATCGTTAGATATTAATATACCCGGTTTACCACCAATGCTAAATTGCTTAATGCCTTTTAAGTTACTGCCGCTAATTGTAATAACAGTACCCACTGGTCCGCTTGCCGGCGTAACAGAAGATACTGTTTGAGCAGGGCTTACACGTGGCGTATCAGCCGTTGGCGCTATTGTTTTAACAAATGAATTGAAATTTGCAGCGCTTGCTTCAAAACCGAAGCAACATACAGCAAAAAGGCATAATAAAACAGCCGTAAAAGATTTTTTACTTAACCAATGGTTAAGGTGTGATTCGGTTTTAAGGTTCGTCATGAAATATTGTGTATAAGCGTGCTAAAGTTAATTAAATTAAGCTCAAAATCAACTTATAATCAATGATTTAGGTAATAGCTTTGTCGATAGAAATATAATCAAGTGTTAGAACATGTAAAGAATGTAGCCACTTGCGAATGGAACTAGTTTTATGGGCGATAATTATTGAAGCGAATGTACCTTATTTGTTACTTAAGTTCTTAGTTATGCATATAGCATCTGTGCCTATGTAATCGATTGAGGTATTTAGATAGAGATGTTTAATGTCTGTAACGTATATCTTTAAAACATCAGCTTAACCATTTGGGCAAGAGATATACCGATAATGGTTATTAAAACAATGTATCTGAAAACCGTTTCGGATGTGCGCTTTAAAATTAGTTTTCCGATATAGCTTCCGACAATACTGATACCTATCAAAAAGGGGATCAAGACCAAATAGGTGGTTTTAAAATAACCATTACTTATATATATCACCGCCCGGCTGCTATCCACCCCAAAGTCAATAAGGGCCGATGTTGCTATGAAAACTGCCTTTGGGAGCTGAAAAGCTGCCAACGTTATACCCCGCACTGCGCCGCCTGTGCCGGTAAGCCCGGCCAGGAAACCAGAGGACGCGCCTCCCACATATAAATTAAGGTTGGTTTGTTTTAACGTTTTATTAAAGTTGATCAGTAAGTAGCAGGATAGCAGCAGCAAGCCAAAATTCATTAGCAGGCTTAGCAGCGCTGTAGGCAAAAACGTAGTTAGCCAGGCGCCTATCAAAACAAATACTACCGCCGGTGCGCCTAGTTTTAAAGCAATTTCTTTGTTTATCCCTTCTCTAAAAAGCGTTATTTTAGATAAGTTGCTGAAAATGTGAAAAACAGCGGTAATGCCCAAAACTGTTTTAAAATCAAAAAACAAGGATGCTATAGGTACAAATAATATAGACGAACCGAAACCTGATACCGTGCCGATAACTTCAGACACGAAAGCTAACCCTACAAATAAGTAGTATCTCTCCATGTTATATTGAACGTTAAAGGTAATGCGCTTACCCTAACAGCAAAGTGATGCCGGTCATTTATTACCGCGAGATTGATCAGATTCCATAGTAGATACGTTATTTAAGATTCTACAACTTATTATCCTATAAATCATAGTTCAGACAATTAGCAAAAAATATATATTTGCGCCATTATGAGTAACAATACCGACGAACTTTTTAAAAACGTTATAGCCCACGCCAAAGAGTATGGCTTTGTTTTCCCAAGTAGCGAGATATATGATGGTCTAAGCGCTGTTTACGACTACGGACAAAATGGCGCCGAACTTAAAAATAACATCAAAGCTTATTGGTGGAAAGCCATGGTGCAGCTGAATGATAACATTGTGGGTATTGACTCGGCCATATTTATGCACCCCAAAATATGGAAGGCCAGCGGGCACGTTGACGGCTTTAGTGACCCGATGATAGACAACAAGGATTCAAAGAAACGCTACCGCGCCGACCAGTTACTGGAGGATAAGATTGCCGCTTATGATGCTGAAGGTAAAACCGACGACGCCGAAGAACTGCAAAAGGAAATGGACGACGCGCTCAGAGCCGAGGACCTGCCACGCCTGCGCGAACTGATAGTAGAACATGACATTAAATGCCCTTTAAGCAAAACCGCAAACTGGACAGAAGTGCGCCAGTTTAACCTGATGTTTAGCACCCAGATGGGGGCAGTGGCTGATGATGCTGACGTGGTTTACCTTCGCCCTGAAACCGCGCAAGGTATATTTGTAAATTATTTAAACGTGCAAAAATCGGGCAGGATGAAAATTCCTTTCGGTATTGCGCAAATAGGCAAAGCTTTCCGTAACGAGGTGATTGCCCGCCAGTTCATTATCCGTATGCGCGAGTTTGAGCAAATGGAGATGCAGTTTTTTGTGCGCCCCGGCACGCAGAAGGAATGGTTTGATAAATGGAAGGAAACCCGTTTAAAATGGCACCTTGCCCTGGGCACCGCCGCCGAAAAATACCGTTACCACGAACATACCAAGCTGGCACACTATGCGGATGCCGCTTATGATATTGAATTTGAGTTTCCGTTTGGCTTTAAAGAAGTGGAGGGTATACACAGTCGTACCGATTTTGACCTGAGCCAGCACCAAAAATTCTCGGGTAAAAAAATGCAATACTTCGATCCCGAGTTGGACGAGAGCGGCAAGCCTTATGGCAACTATGTGCCTTACGTGATAGAAACTTCTATCGGTTTAGATCGTATGTTCCTACTAACCATGATCAACGCTTACGAGGAAGAGGACCTGAGCACAGAAGAGAAACAGGATAGCCGCACCGTATTGCGCCTGCACCCTTGCTTAGCGCCGGTTAAAGCAGCTATTTTCCCACTGACCAAAAAAGATGGTCTGCCTGAAAAGGCCCGCGAGATAATGGATAAGCTGAAACTTGACTTTAACCTGCAATACGAAGAAAAGGACGCTATCGGCAAACGCTACCGTCGCCAGGATGCAATTGGTACGCCTTTCTGTATTACCGTAGATCATCAGACTCTAGAGGATAATACCGTAACCATCCGCCACCGCGATACCATGGCCCAGGAACGTGTTCCTGCTGATCAATTGGAAAAGATAATTGGTGACCTGGTTAGCTGGAAGAATTTGTTGGGGTAAGCTACGGGTGGCTCACCGGCTCAGAACCACCCCTTACAACACTACTTTCCCTTTTTCCAGTTTCAAAACCTTATCAACACTATCAGGTATTTCGTGCTGATAATGGGTAACGTAAATCAGCGTAACGTTACTTAAGCTGCAAATGGTATCAACAAGCGCTTTGAAATGCTGTACCTGGTGGGCATCCATTCCCTGACAGGGTTCGTCAAAAATCAGTAGCGGAGGATTTTTAATGAGCGCCCGTGCAAGCAGGCAAAGCCGCTGCGCGCTGGCAGGAATATTTTTCAATAACACGCGGACGTATTTATCTATTTCCAACGCTTTCATCCATCGCAAAGCAATCTCTGCGCGTTTTGGGTTACTTGGTCTGAATAGGCCAAGTGTATCATAATAACCTGATTCAATTACCTGCAGGCAGCTGTTATCGGTAGGGAAATATTGATGTAGCTCAGGCGAGACGAAGCCTGTTTTCTTTTTAATGTCCCATATACTTTCTCCGCTGCCTCGTTTCCTGTCAAACAATACAATATCATTAGCGTAAGCCTGTGGGTTATCGCCATTAACTAAACTCAGTAAAGTTGATTTGCCGGCACCGTTATGACCTAATAGCGCCCATTTATCGCCAGGTTTTACATCCCAGTTTATACTATCTAATATCACATTTGCGCCATACTTTATAGTCACATCATTCATCTGGATTATTTGCCGGTAGGTTTCAGCGGCATTTAGATTTAAAAGCGCTTTTATCTCGCCCTTGTCAATGCCGATTCCCGGCGGCAAGTCAGCCAAATGGGTTTTAAACTGATTTTTTGCGCCCCGCCAGTTAATATCGCCATCCTTAAGTAAGGCTACATTTGTAATAATATCAGGTAACTCATCAGCCGAGGTAGCCATTACAATGGTAATACCTGATGCCGCTATCTCACCAATGATACTATTAAATTCCCGACGGGTTTCTATATCCAAACCGGTTAGCGGGCTGTCGAGCAGCAGCAATACGGGGTTTTTCATCAGGGCGGCCGCAATACGCAAACGCTTGCCTTCGCCATTGGAAAGTTTGATGAGCTGTTTGTCTTTTAGGTTTTCGAGTTTTAAAACGGAGGTTATTTTTTCAAAATCCCAATAGGCATTAGTACCTGTTAAGGGTTTTATAGAATCCAGATACGCTGAAACCGTGAGCGCATCTTCCGAATCGGACGAATTATAACGCTGCTGGTAGTAAAATTCGGTAGTGTTGGATAAATTTCTGAAATGATGCCGTGGTTCAACCAAAGCTATCAGCTTGTGATGCGTGATATAGCCTCTTTGCTCAGGATGTTGCTGTAGGTATTCTTCAAAAAATTGATAATGCACAATTCCGCCTGCAGCATTTAAATTTCCTGCTATGGTTTGCAGCAGCGCGCTTTTGCCTGATCCACTTTCGCCTACAATGGCCCAATGCTCGCCTTTGTGAATGCCAAAATTCAGATCTGCAAATACCGTATTGTTTAATAGTCTTACGGTAGCGTGGGCTATAGAAAATAGGAATTGCATTTGGGCGGTAAAAATAGTTATATATCGTTTATAAGCTAATAATAAAACAAACTGTACTCATAAACCTACATTTTTGAAAGGCTGAAAGTGTTTTTTTAAGCTCCGCAGAAAAAGGCGTAATTTTTGAAAGGATGATTAAAATTTAAACCTATGAAAAAGATCATCCTACCCTTTTTTATTTTTCTCGTGACAATGCTAAGCAGTTGCGAGGTTATAACCGGAATTTTCAAAGCCGGTGCCGTTACAGGAATAGTAGCCGTGGTGGTTATCCTGGTTTTAATAATATGGTTAATTTCCAAATTCCGATCGAAATAATTTCTTTACAAATGTGAAAATAAATGTTTTTAAAATTAAAACAGTTTGCATTTACACAAGTTAATTTAATAAACATCTGATATCATGGAAAACACAAAGGAAACAGTAGAGATTTTGAATGATCTGATAGAGATCAATAACGACCGCGTAAAAGGTTTTGAAAGCCTTACATGATGTAGAAGGCGACGAGGAGCTAAAAGC
>Ga0164241_10000353_pt1 | contig 91869 bp, 62 predicted proteins | sample OricomyardsoilBY_FD_108780 | JGI IMG/M metagenome (GOLD analysis project Ga0164241, IMG submission 108780) | Backyard soil microbial communities from Emeryville, California, USA - Original compost - Back yard soil (BY) | ecosystem: Environmental > Terrestrial > Soil > Unclassified | place: USA... | reverse complement strand
GTGAGCTAGAGCCAGCGCCGCAAAACGCAGACGCGAGCGACGACGCAGAGCTCTTGCTCGCGGCCGGTAGCGACGCCTGGTGGGCGTTTATGTCGCGGCACGGAGCGGTGCGAGTGGCGCGTGTGTCGCCCTTGGTCTCGAGTGAAAGCGTGCAAATCTCGGCTCGAGGCCTCGAGCAAATCGCGCTCGGTCTGGCGCGGGTGCTCGAGCAGTTCGAGCAAGAGGGGGAGCTCGCGGCGCGGTTGTTGCGCGTGATACTGCCGCCCGAGCTGCATACGCTCGATGTGCACGCATTGCGCGTTGGCGGGCGTGCATTGAGCGAACGGCTGCCCGTGGGCTACGCGTTCGAACTCGGACCCGCGTCAGGCTTGGTCGCGCGAGACGCGGCCGCGTCGTCGCTTTTGGTGCTCGGGGATCCAAACGCCGACTTGCCCGGAGCGAACGCCGAGGCTCGCCGCGTAGCGCAAAATCTGCCTTTCGCGCGGCTCATGCTTCGAGATCAGGTGACGCTCGAGGCAGTGGAGAACGAATTGCCGAACGCGCGTGTGCTGCACTTCGCCGGACACGCGCGCTCCGGCGGCATCGACGGATTGGACGGCGGGCTCGGGCTGAGCCATGGGCAGCGACTCTCGGTGGCTGATGTGTTGGTCGGTGAACGAGCGCCCGAGTTCGTCGTGCTCTCTGCGTGCACGAGCAGCGTCTCGCCTGAACGTGGCGGTGGCCTGAGTATCGGGCAGGCGTTTCTCGTCGCTGGATCGCGCGCCGTCGTCGGTGCGAGCCGTGCAATTTCCGATCGTTTGGCGGGGCGGTTCACGGAGCTGCTCTACGAACGGTTACTCGCTTCTGGTGACTCTCGCGAGTTGCCGCGAGACATTCACGCTTGGGCAGCTGCGGTGCGCGCGGCGAGTCTCGAGCAAGCGAGGGTCGAACCGCAAGCGGACTGGGCCAGCATTCGTTTACTGCTGCGCTGACAAAACTCACACGTGTCGTGAGCTCGCGTCGCGTCGTCCGAAAAGTTCGTCAGGTTCGGTGTTGGGATCGCGAACTCCATATGGCCCCCACACAGCGAGGATCTCCAGTAATGAGCAGTCATTCGCAACGGACTCGTCCATCCAAGCACAATCTCTCGTCGATTCGCGGCTTTGAACGCGCGCCCCTGGCCCGTTGGGTATGCCGGCGTACGCTGCTCTTCGCCCCCGCATTCGTCGCGCTCGGCTGCTCCAGCCAAGGTGACGTGAACGTCGAGGCGGCGCGGCCGACGCGCGCGCGACTCGCTATCGAGCCGGTTAAGGTGTCTGTCCCGAGTGTCACGCCATCGACGGTCGTGCTCGGTCAACCCTTCGAGGCTGTGGTGAACCGGCCCGGCCAATACACCTTTGGCGGGGAGGGCGTGCGCGTCACGTCACTGAACGGTAACACCGCCTCGCTCATCTGCACCTGGGCTGGGTTTCATACGATCGAGGTCACTGCAAAGAACACGCGCCAGCTCACCGCGCAAATCTACTGCAGCCCACCGCCGTGCGATGACGGCATATGCCCGGGCGTGCCGGTGGCGCCCGAGCAGCCGCTGGAGTGCCCGAACACCAACGTACTCATTCGGGTCGACAAGAACGATGAGCAAGGCTGCCCAAAGAGCACGCCCGGATGGGTCGGCGGAGAATTGATGGATGCGGTCGATCCTGCTGCAGATCGGCCGCCTCCGACGTCGAACGGCGACACGCCGCCTTCGACCGACGCAGCGAAGAAAATCGCCCTGCTTCCGCGCGTCGATCGCTTCTGCAGTTACTATTGGAACGGGGCGCCTGGCCAGTACGCATCCGCTCAACCGCCGCTTCCACCCTCGGGTGTCAGTTCGGACCGCACGTGGGACTGTGCGCAAGTCTCCGCCCACGGCGGCACGGACGATTTGAACGCGGTGCTCGCGAGTCATGGTCGCGAGGAGCTCGGCACCCTGAGTTGGAAGTTGGATACTGATGCGGACACGTTCCCGGTGCGCATCGCCGTGGTCGACACCGCTGCCGGTTCTTGGAGTGATCCGGACAACAATCCCCACGGTAAAGCCGTCGGCACCTTGGCCCTCGATACTGCCTGCGCCGACCAAACTTCCTGCAAAGTGAACGTCGAAAACTACCTCGGGTTACCCCTTTATCGAGAGGAGGTCGCGAGCCCCGCCAACGGTGCCGTGGTGCGTCGCGACATCGAGCACGGCGGATCATTCGGTGCGCGTGGAGATCTGGTCCGCGCCATTCTCGACGCCGTCAACGCGGCCCCCGCCGAGATCCCCTTGGTGCTCAACCTCAGTTTGGCCTACGAGGCCGAGTTGCCGGGGCTGCTACCCACGGCGGGCGACTTTCCAGATCGCGTAGTGCTCGAAGCGCTGTACTACGCGCGCTGTCGCGGCGCGCTCATCCTGGCCGCCGCAGGCAACGGATCGGTACCCGCCGATCCCGAACAGCACGCGGGTTTTCCGGCTCGTTGGACTGGTCTGCCAGCGCTCAGCGACCAGCAGTGTCGCGATCGCTTCGGAATCTCTCGCTTCGGCAACCCAATCACCGACCCCGGTCCACTCCTCTATGCGGTGAGCGCGGTCGACTTTGCGGCGAAGCCATTGCTCACCACACGAGGCAAGGGACAATCCCTGATCGCCGCATTGGGCTTTCAGGCGGTGCGTATGGAGCCCGGCGGTTCGTACACGCGACGCTTGACTGGCACATCGATGGCGACCGCAACGGTCTCTGGAATCACGGCGTCCGCGTGGAGTCACGACCCCAGTCTTTCGCCCGACGTGTTGATGCGGCGACTCTACAATGCAAGTGCTCCAATCGGCAGCCGAGCTGACTTTGCTCCAGTCGGCTACGCCGGCAGAGAGGTGCGTCGAATCACGCATTGCTCGATCGCAAAAGCATTCACTCGCATGGCCAAATGCGTCGATGATCCGACGCCCGAAGCGGCGATCCTCGCGGGCACTCCTCCGGTTCAGACTGCCGACGCCGCGCAGCCAGAACCGTCGTGGACGATCACGGACGATCATCACTCGTGGGATCTTCCGTGGCTCTTCCCGCAGCCCATCGGCGACCCCGGCTGCGGCGCGTGCAGCATGGTTCCGGGGCAGCTAAACCTGGCATTTCGAGCTTCGTTTCTGAATGGTTCCGTCAGCTACTTGCGGCTGCTGGCGAGAAAGCCCGCGCCACAGAACATCGCGGGCATCATGAATCTAACGGGCGGCGGCAGTGCAGACGACAGCAGCGACCTGCTCGTGGAAGACATCCCGGAGCCGCAGACCGCGCCATTCAACGTCCCGCTAGACGACTTGTTCGATGGATCCAGCGCAGCTGAGCTCGGCTACAAGATCCAAATCGCTGGAGTCACGTTCGACACGACCGAAAGCGTGCTGATTCAGGAATCATCCGACGCTGACGCTGGAGCCGATGCCGGAGCCCCACTGTAATTGCTAGCGACGAGCCCTCCCGCAATTGAGGAACGAAGTGGTGTCTGAAAGAGGTTATTGATGGTCACGCATTACGTCGCGAGTCGTCAAAGCCTTCGGCGTCGCGTTTCGGCTCGAGTGAGAGGCGTGTAGTTCCGGAGTATCCCAACGGTTGAAACGAGCGCATGGCCATTGAGGAAGCTCGGCTGGCCATGCGTGTTTGCGGAGGTAGAGAGGGTGTCGGAGACGAGAAGCGTACTTCGTGCACAAATTGCGCTTGGGACTTTGCAAGGGCGCTCCAAACCACACCCTCCGCGACGCTCGCGATACCAAGCGGTCTTCGATCACTTCGGCCTGGTGCAGCCGTTTTGGGCCCCCACGTCCGGCGCAGCCGGCGTTTGGGGGCCCCCGGTGAGCGGAGCGCGAAGCGCGAGCACGCCGGGCCGTATCGCGACGTCAAGCGGCGGGGCAGCCCTGCAAAGCGGCGGGGCAGCCCTGCAAAGCGGCGGGGCGCCCCTGCAAAGTGGCGGGGTGACGCTGATCGAGCGGTGCGGCGGCTCGTGTGCTATCGACGTTCCCCCGTTTCGCCATGAGCACTCCGCGTTCGCCCCGTTCGTCTTCTGCGCTCACTCGTGAGCAAGGGGACGAGGTGCTGCGCTATTGGCTCGCGGCATTGCGCTTGGAAGAGGCGCTCTCGGTGCGGCCGCAAGCGCGGCGTATGGCGCACCCGACGGCGCTGCCGCGGCTCGAGCAGCCGACGCCCGGGCAGGACTATTTCAAGGTGCCGATCGACACCGCGCTCGCGGGCTTGCTCGAGAAGCAGACGCAAGTGAAGCGGGCCTTCGACGGCGAGCTGTGCGCCTTTTTCGAGACGTGGCTCGATGGCCAGTACCGACGCGGTGATGACGACGCCGAGCTATCGCATCTGCTGTGCTTTCCGGTGCTGCATTTGCCGAAGGGGGAGCTCGCGGGGCTCTTGCGCTGTGGCTTGCGGCTGCGCTTTGGCAGCGCGGAAGACAAGGCGTTTCGCGTGCCCACCCGCGCGGAGCGAGCGCGCAAAGTGTACCCTTCGCCGCCCGACGAAGCGCGGCTGAGCCGAACGCCCAAGGTCGAAGCGGCGTGGCCATTCTTCGTCGATACGCGCTTGCTGCGACAGCCGCTGTGCGTTCCAGGTGAAAGCATCGACGCGATGTTCGAAGCGCTGCGCGCGTCCAACGACGTGAATGAGTGCGATATGCTCGCGCTGCTCACGGTGATGCTCGAATTCACCCTCGAGGGTGATGTGCACGAGCCAGAGAGCGTCGAGGCGCGTGCGTCGCGGTTTCAGACGCGCGTCGCGCACGAGCGCTGTGAGCTCGAAGCGTGGCTCGGGCGGTTGACGGCGGCGGTGCGGCGTTTGCTCGAAAAGAACGGCTCGCGCGCGCAAGCGTACGCCGTTGGCATCGTGGTCGATGGCACACAAGCCAAGACGACCTGGCACTTGCAGCGTGAGATCAATGCGCTGCTCGATCCCGAAGACGGCGCGCGTTGGAAGGTGAAGTCGCCGCTCGGTGCGTATTTGACGGGGCGCCCGTCCGACGCGAGCGAAGCGCCGCAGCGCGCGCTCTTTCCGGGCCCTGGTTTGACGGCGAGCCAACGCGCCGCCGCGGAGCACTTTTGGGGCTCCAGCCTGAGCGCCGTCCAAGGGCCGCCTGGTACCGGCAAAACCAGCCTGATCCTGCACCTGTGCGCGGAGGCGTTGCTGCGCCAAGTCGAGCCTGCGGTGGACCGCGGAAGCATGGGCAACGCGCTGTTTCTGATTGCGAGCAGCAACAACCGTGCGGTCGACAACGTGATCGAGCCGCTCTCGCGCGGTGAGTTGCCGCTCGCGTTGCGCGCGGGCAGTCGACAAGCCTGTGAACAGCAGCTGGCAGCCGGGTTGCGCCGCACGCTCGCTTGGTTGAAGCGCGCAGAGACTGCGGGCATGGGCGAACGCATGGGGCGGCTGGCGCACGCGAGCGAACAGTTTCGCACGCTGCGCGCGCAACTGGAGGTCGTGCTCGCCCCACGGCGGCAAGCGATCGAACGTAGCGCGGAGCGCGCCGGCCTGAAGGAAGAGCTTGCATCACTCGAGAACGCGAGTGACGACGTCCGAACCGAAGGTGCGTTCCAGCTGTCGGGATTGAGTACGGCACAGAGCAAAGCCATCGTGGCGGCGATGAATCCGCTCGAGAAGCGGCTGCAAGCGTTGAGCAAGTTGTGCGAGGTGGCACCGGGGCAGGCGCCGCTGCACGCTTTGAATCGTCACTTCAAGCGCACGAAGACGCGTGATTTGCCTGGTTTCAAGCAAGCGCTGGAAAGCGCGGGGCTCACCCTCGAATTGCCGCTGCCTCCGCCGCCCGTGGTCTCCGCGGGCGCCGAGCAGCAGATGGAGCGCTGGGAAGAAGCAACGGAGCTGTGCCTGTCGCGGATCGGTGAATTGCGAGCAAGCATCGAGCGCATCGCACAGCGCGTTCAGCGCGCCGAGGAACGTCAGCGTTTGCGCAAAGAGCTGGAAGCTTTGGGCGCAGAAGACGAGCCGCTCCCGGAAACGGCAGAGCACGCATCACTGTCGCGCGCGCTGTTCGAGGCAGCCATTGCGGTACGTGAAGCGTGGGCGGCGCAACACGCCACTGAGCTGGGTAAGGCGATCGCGACCGCGCTGCGCACGGTCGAGCAAGAGCGTTCCCTGCGCTCGCTGTTTCGCAATGAACCGGACGCCGCGCGTTGGCTTTGCCGCTTGTTCAATCTTTGGGGTTCGACGCTGCTGTCACTCGGCAATTGCTTTCCCACTGGTGATGTCGATATAGCGCGGGTGGTGATCGACGAAGCCGGGCAGTGCCACCCCGTGCACGCCGTTTCCGGCCTTTTGCGAGCAGAATCAGCGTTGGTCATCGGTGATGTGCACCAACTCGCGCCCGTAATCGAGCTCAGCGCGGACGACGAAGCACGCTTGCTCCGCTCGTGCCGACTCGAATCGCTGGCTGCAGCCCTCGCGCCTTACCGCTTGCATGAAGGCGCACACGTCTCCACTCAATCGATCGCCGATCGCGCCGTCACTCGACGCTTGTCATTGGTAGACCATTTCCGCTGCCAGCCGGAAATCATCGCACTCTCCGACGCGCTCTGCGGTTACGGGCTCACCGTGCACACCACGCGGGCAAACCGCGCCGCGCACGCTGCGTATTTGACGCACCCCGTAGCGCTCGTCAATCTATGTGGCGAACAGTCGCCGCTCGCTGGCAGCTGGTGCAACGAACTCGAACTCCACGAAACGCTCGCGCTCGTCGAAAGTTTGCTCGATTGCGGCGTGCGCTCCGCCGAAATCGCGATCATCACTCCATACCGCGGCCAGCTCGAACGCCTGCGCCGCGGCTTGGCGGAGCGCCGCGTTCCGCTCGAATATAGCCCTGAATTGAGTGAAGCGGGCGGCGGGGGCCACGAGCGCGAAGGAGTCGCGCTCGGCACGGTGCATCGCTTCCAAGGTGGTGAGCGCAGCATCGTGCTCTTCAGCAGCGTCGTCACGCACCCCGCATCGCTCGGCTTTCTGAACGCACGCCCCAACCTGCTCAACGTGGCCATTTCGCGAGCCCAACACCACTTCATCTGCCTCGGTCACGCGGCTGTGTTGGCGCAAGGGGCGCGCACGCGCTTGCTGACGGCCCACGCTCACGCGCTTTCTCCGGCGATTTATGGCCGCGGTACGCAGGCTAGCCTATTCGAACCGCGCGCTGCCGGCTGAGCTATCAAAATAGTTCGCAACTGATCGCAGAGGCGTCCGAGTAGCGATGTATGAACCAATACCGCAATTTCTCGGTCTTTTTCTGCTTGGTCACGACTTGGCTCGTCGCCTGTTCGGGCGGCGACGCCGATCCTCGTGAATCGCTCATCGACTCGTGCAGCGGACGATATGTCTGTCTAGTGCCCGATGGAACCGTCGTGAACTCGAGTCTGACGAAAACCGGCGCAGGTCGATGCTACTTGGGTGAAATTGAACTCGCGCCGAATGGAGCCTCGTCACTTGTAAACGGCCGCGAATACACGTGGTCAGGAAGCGCGAATCGCATCGAGATCTGCCAAGGGGCGTACTGCCTCTCTTGCTATCCGAGCGATTCCTCGTCGAGTTCAAACCCGTCGTCGGGAGCCGCGCCTTCGTCGGGAGCCGCGCCGTCGTCGGGAGCCGCGCCGTCGTCGGGAGCCGCGCCGTCGTCGGGAGCCGACGGGGGCACCGCGGGGCGTTAGATCTGCAGCAGTCGAACTGCGCGGAAACACGCGCGGAGGCGAACGAGGTTGGCGAAGTCTGCGGTCAATACGCGCTCGCCGCGGCGAGCGGCGGAGGCCATCACGACGGCGTCCAATCAGATTGGCTGTTTATTCGGGGCTTGATGGTCACGAGGGACGCCTGTGGGTCGTCAAAGCCTTCGGCGTCGAGGTTCGTCGCCTCGCTTTCGACGGCAGTGGGGACGTCGCGCAGTGATGCCACACGAACGATCAACCGCGTGCGGTTTGCGTCTCCAAATCGTGGCGAGCGTGATGACGGCGTGCGCTACCACTGACACGTCGCAAACAGTTTGCATGCTGTTCGCAGCGAAGAGTCGCGTCTCGCTCCTAGGCTGCTCGTTCGTTTTGCCAAGGAGAAACCGGAAATGATGATTCGCAAGTGGTCGGTGCGTGTCTTGGGGCTGGCGCTTCTCGCCAGCTCGACGTTCGGATGTGCGTTCGACGCACAGGAAGACGTAACTACGACGAGTGAGGCCCTCAGCGCCGCCAACGCCAGCGACCGCGCGGCGCTTGCATTGCGTTGGGCGCCCATCCACTATCAAGACGTCGATCAAACCGGCTCGCACGCGTTGGGTGGCAAAGCCGACTACATCACCCGCTATGATTTCGACGGTGATTTGAACGGCAAGAACAACTGGGATAACGCCGGAAATGCGGCCTACCCGCTGAGCGCGCACGGCTATTATTCAGTGGTCGAAACCAGCAGTCACTGGTTCATCGTTTACCTGTTCTTTCATCCCCGTGATTGGACCGATTCGTTCTTCGACACCGAGCACGAGAACGACGCGGAAGGCCTACTCTTGACCGTACGGCGCGACGGCTCGACCTACGGTGTCTTGCAATCCGCGGTGACTGTCGCCCACAAGGATTTCTACTCGTACGTGGCGCCCGGCAGCAGCTGGACGGCGAACGCCGAGACGGTCGATGGCACTTTGCAGATGGCAACAGCATCCGCTGCACTGCATCCCGTCACCGCGCAAGAAGCCAAAGGCCACGGCCTCAAAGCACGGCCCGGCTACGACATCGTGGGCGACGGCATCGTCTACTACCCGTCACTGACCGTCGCTGAGGTTCCATCGACGCCCGACGATCGCGACGTGACCTACAAATTGGTCGATATTTTTGCCGCGGGCGGCATGTGGGATCAACGAAACAATAGCTCGCTGTTCGCGAGCTTCGGCTCTTTCGCCGGTGACAAGACGGGCGGTTGCGGCAGCGGCGCGATCGGCTGCGACACGAATGCCGCCAACGCGCCCTGGGGCTGGGACGATTCGAATGACGGCCCCGCGCGCGGTGCATTGGCCAACGATCCCGCCGGGCTCGTTGCCAACTACTTCCGCATTCCGGAAGGGATCAGCACGACGTACACATTCAATCCGTATCGTTGAACGGGCGCTCCGCCTGGTGGAGCGAAAACGATCAGGAGCGGCTGCCCGGGCAATTCCGGTGGCCGCTTCTGTACTGGTCTTAGAGCGCGTGGCTTTGTAGGATCGAGGCATGGAGATCACCGCTCTTCGCTCGAATCAGCATCCAGCAGGCCTCGTTCTCGCGGCAAGTCTGTTTCTCGGTCTCCCAAGCTGTGGCGGCGCGTCTTCCCCCGCGCAGGGTGCGAACCAAGCGCCAGCCCAGCCGAGCGCGCAACCCGCGTCGGACGCTCCCACGCGTCCGACGCTCACCGTGCAAGATTGTGAAACCAGCGGTGGTTCTGTGGTTGGAGACATTGGTGATGGCGCAATCCACCGCCCTGAATACCGTTGTGCAAACGGCGCCAAGCCAACCGGTAGCATTCGCGCCGCCGAGGGCGGTCCGATTGCGATCGAAGGCTCGGTCTGCTGCCCAAAGTGAGCGCGTTGGCATCAAGGTTCGCTGCGCAATCCGGTAAGACGGAGCCGCTTGGGCCCCCACGTCCGGCGTAGCCGGCGTCAGGGGGCCCCCGGCGCGCGGAGCGAAGCGAGCACGCCGGGCTGTATTGCGACGTCAACGTCGGGGCACCCTTGGCGACCCAAACATCGGGTCATCCCCGGCGCACAAGAACGTTGAGGCGGCTTGGCGATTCAAACGTCGGGGCAGCCGCGTAGCGCGCCCGGCAACATCCTTCGAGCGGGGGCGTGAATGAAACTCGTTGATCCAGAGACACGAGCGGACAGACATGAGTAATTTATCGCTGTGTCGGAGCTTTCGTGATCGAGCATTCCGCGCTCCGAACCAAACTTCGATACTGACTCGAAACATGGCAAAAGGCGGCTGTGTGAAGGGCGAATGGGCACACGGGTGTTCATGCCAGCGCTTGACGGCCGGGGAACAAACGCTGATCGTGCTGCGTAGACGAAACTGGGATGGATATCTTCTTCATTCACGGGGTCAACAAGCGGCGCGAACTCGGGCACACGTTCGCCGGTGCCGAAGGTTCGGGCGGCGCCGATGATCGATTTTTCCGCAAGTATGACGCGGAGCTCGAGGGCATGGGTGAGTGGTTGCGGCGCACCTGTCGGGAGTCCGGCTTGCCCGAGCCGCGGCTGTGTCCGGTGTATTGGGGCGGTCACGGCGCGCGCATTCACTTTTACGAACGAGACGGCTCGATGTGTCGCTCGCTCGTGCAATCGGCGGCGCGCCGCGGTCGAGTCGAATTCAAGCGCAAGGGCCGTCCGCTGGGCGCGGCAGGCGCAGCAACCGACCCTGAGCTGACACGCATCGCGGACGAATTGGAACTCATCGCCGGGCAGCTTGCGCGCGGCTCGGTCACGCTTCTCGAGCTGCTGTACGCCGCACCTCAACCGGTGCTGCAAACGATGTTGTCGCCGGAGCTCGACAAGCAGCAAGCCGGTCACGAGCGACGGCAAGCAGCAAGCGCCGCGGTGGCCGCCCTCGCTCGGCGAGTGCGAGGGGACTCGCCGTTGCGCGCGTCTCTCGAACAGGCCGCGCAAACGAGCGATCTCGACCTGGTAGAGCTGCTGCAACGAGAGCTTTCGCGCAGCACTGGCCCGCGCGCGCAAGGCATCGGTAGTTGGGCGTTGACCACGATGCGGCGCCTGGCGAGCAGCAACATCTCCAGCATGCTCAAAGCGCCCGGAGTCTATCTCGATGCGAGCCGCTTCTTCGGGGATTCGGTGCGTTACTTTGCCGGTCGCGGGACGCCAGCGGAGCCGGGAGCGATCATCCGCGACGTGAAAGATCAGATCGACGAGTATCTCGAAACGTCGTCGCGCAGCGGGCCCACGATCTTCATCACTCATTCGCTCGGCGGCGCGCTCTTTTACGACCTGTTCACGTACTTCGTGCCCGAATTGCGGTTCGATTTGTGGGTCAGCGTCGGCAGCCAGCTCGCATACTACGAGGACGTGAAGCTGCTCGCGCGGAGTTCGGCCGAGGCGGGCGCCTATTTCGGGCGACCCGTCGAAGGCGTTTCACGGAAGGTCAGCGCGGCGCTCCCGCCGGGTGCGGCTTGGTTCAATGTGTTCGACGCGCGCGACCCGCTCGCGTTCGGCGCGGAAGAGGTCTTCGCCAACGCGCAAGACTTGCCGGTGCGCTTGATTGACGGTGATATCGCCACCGTCCACACGGCATATTTCGGCGACCCTCAGTTTTACGAGGGGTTGAAACGAGCGTTCTCCGAGCGCTTCGGCACACGTATCCAGAGCGACGCCAACTCGCTTTTCGAGATGCCAGCGCCTCTCAGCGGTGAGCTCGAGTGAGTTTGGAGGTCCGTTGAGCGGCATCCACCTGCTCTGCATCGGCATCAGTCGCTATTCGCACGCGCCACTCACGTCGGGCGCGATTTCCGCGTTGCGCGTGTACCAAACGTTCACACGCCTCGCCGCTGCCGAAGGGCTACCGCTCCCCCTCAGCTCGGCCGAGCTCGTGGTCGATCCGGATCCGATCGAGACTCAGCAGATTGCGAGGTTGGCACCGTCGGCAGCGGCGCTGTTCGCGCGCGCCGCGCGTCCCGCGACGCGCGCCGAGCTGGATCGAGTTTTCAACGCATGGTTTGCCGCAGTGCGCGCTGCAGCGGACGACATCGCGGTGCTCTACTTCGCAGGTCACGGCCTGGGGTTGGACGAGCAAGTGGGCAGTGAATCGAAAACGCTACTGCTCGCTAGCGACTTCGACGAAGAGTTTCGGCGCCCGCCACGCGCGGTCACGCTCGAGCATTTACTGAGTGGAATGCAACCTGCAAACCACGCGGATGCCGTGGCGCGCCGCCAGCTCTACTTGCTCGATTGTTGTCGGACCCGCGGTTGGGATGGCCCGCCCGCCGAGCAGGGCGACTTGGAAATCGCGATCGCCAATCGACGGGCAGTTGATCCTTCGGTCCCTGACGATCGTCACGTCGCCGTTCAATACGCTTGCCGCGCGGGCGACCAGGCTTACACGGATGACAATGAGCTCGACAAGAGCGCGCTCGCCACGACCCACTTTGCGGATGCGCTGATCGCAACGCTGGAGCGGCTACGAGATTTACCCGAGCTGCGCGTTGAATATTTGCTGAAGCACGTATCGGCGACGCTCGAGCAATGCCACCCTGCGCAGCAGGTCCGCCGTGGTCGCTTCAACGATTTCCCCTTGCGCGCGTACGATCCCGAGCGAGGCCGACCGCCAATTGCCGTCATTCAGCGGCACTCCGAGGCGGAAGGCGCAGCGGCCACGGTGCTCGCTGACGAGGCTAGCTCACAGCGGGCCGCGGGCGGGTTCCAACACCCGCTGGGAGGTGCGGCGCGCGAGCTCGAGCGAGCGTCGGTCGCGGCCGCGCCGAGCGTCGCTGTTTCGACGAGCCAGGCGCCACCTGGGCCCAAGAGCGGCTGGAAGCGCGCGGCGATCCCCTTGCTGCTCGTGCTGATCTCTGGTTCTGCTTTTGTCGCACTTGCTGCGGCACGTGTGCACGCTCCGGTCGAGCCACCTCCTCGCGGCACGAGCTTGCTCCCGGGCGCCCAATACGAGGCGGGCAGCTCACTCGCGGAGGCCGAAAGCGCGTATCGCGAGTGCATCGACTACTCCGCTCGAATCCAGGCCGGAGCCGCTCACCTGGCGTTGCCTTGCAGCGCACCTTTCGAGCAGTCGTGGTTTGCGCGCGAAACTCGGATCTTCGGTACGGTGAACGTGCGCCCGTTCTTCATCGACCGCACAGAGGTAACGAACCGCGCGTTCGCTGCCTGGTTGAACGAGAACAAGCAGCGCTTCGTCGTGATTGACGACGGCGAGGGGCACACGCCGCGCCTAGCGTTCGACCACGGCGCACCATTCGCTTCGCTGCTCACTGGCACCGTGCGCACGGCAGGCGTGAAGTTGGAGCTCCGCGCGGGTGAGTACCGGACCGACGAACGCGACGCGGACCGCCCCGTCGTGGGCGTGACATGGTTGGGAGCCGAAGCGTATTGCAAAGCGCAGGGCAAGCGCTTGCCGAGCGAGAACGAGTGGGAGTACGCCGCGCGCGGCAGTAAACGCCGCCGCGCGCCTTGGGGTGACGGCGCGCCGAGCTGTGCGGGAGTCGCGATTGCTCGGCTCAGTGGCCAAGAGTGTGCGGCCGAGCTTGCTGAACCGTCGAGTGTGGGCAGTTCGACGCAAGATCGCACGCCCGAAGAAGTGAGCGATCTGGGCGGCAATGTCTCCGAGTGGACAGCCGACGCTTACTCGAGTGCACCCGGGGAGCGGCCGTGTGTCGCAGCCTCCGGCCATTCATGTCGCGTCGTGCGCGGGGGCGCGTTTGGCGATCCCGGGCTGATGGCGCGATCGGCTTTCCGCTCACGCTTCGATGAGAGCGCGAATGCGACGAACATTGGCTTTCGCTGCGTGAAGGATGCGCCATGAAGTTTGTTTTCTTCGCCTGGGCATCGATCTTCTCGGCTTGCGGTGCGGCGACAGCGCCGCCCGCCGCGCCGGTCGAGTCGCGCGTGTCGAGTGCGCCAACGGCTGCGACCGCAACGACCATGGCCCTTGCTGTATCTTCAGCCGCGGATGCGCCAGCCGTGAGCGCGCCCCCTCAATCGCCCTCGTCGCAGGCAGAACCATCAACGAGCGGCACGCGCGGCATCACGTTCGCTGCGAGCGCTGGGGAAACACCGACTGGCGGCGCGCGTTCCGCTGCTGCTCCAGCGCTCAGCACCAACTGGACCGCGCGTGACGTGAATGGCGCGACACGCCCGCTCGTCAGCGGAGACACCTTGCGCAGCGGTGACCATTTCTGGCTCGAGCTCAGCGCGCACGAGGCGCTCTACGTTTACGTCATCTACGTCTCGGCGGATGGATCCGCGAGCGTGCTCTACCCGAGCAAGGGTGATTTGCTTCTTGCCTCCGGGAGCGCACGGCGCCTACCGGAAACTCAAGATTTCGAGCTCGATCAGCATGCCGGACTCGAGCGCGTCTTGGTGGTGGCTTCTCGCGATGTACTCAGTCGCTCCGCAGGTTCGCTTGCCGAACTGGTGAACCGTGTACGAACCACGCACCGCTTTCCGGCAGCGACGAAGGACCCTCAGGTCAAAGCTGCGTCTCGAGCCACGACGCCCGCACCCGCTGCGAAAACAGCCTCAGCGCAGGGTGCAGCCGCGCCGCAGCCCTACACTGGGCCGACGAATACACTCGAGCCGGCGTATGCCTCGATCGACACGCGAGGTATCGTGCTGAGCGGCTCACCCCGTGGACGCATCGACGTCGTGCCGGATTCGGACGGCGTGATCGCGATTCCGTTGCTCATCGAGCACAGCAAGTAGGTGCGGTGTTGACGGAGCGTGACACTGCGGCACGCTTCAATTGCCGGACAACGTGTCGCTGTCCGCGCTCGAACTGCCTACTGCGAACGGCCCGAAATAAGCGGCCGCAAAGCGATCAGGTGCGACGACTCCCAGCTCGGCGAGTTGCGCGTCCGCCTCACTCTTCAGGCGCGCGCCGAGCGCCCCAGCGGTGAACTCGCCCCGTCGTTTCCGCGCGCAGGCCGCCAGTGACAACAAATTGAGCTCACGTAACGCGAGCTCTCCGCGCTCGATCGACGCGATGGCTTCTTCGCGGCGACCTGCCAGAAACGCGAGGTTTGCCGCCAAAGCGTCGGCGGCTCCTTGCCAGATTTTCAAGCCAAGTCCCCGCAGCTGAATGAGCGCGAGCTCGGCGCTCTCACGCGCGTCGCCGCCACGCGCAAGCACGCGCAAGGCTCCCCATCCGCGATGTAGCCATAGATAACCTTGCAAGAAGGGGGTCTGTGACGCAGGTGACTGAAGGACGGCAGCGCGTCCCTGCGCCGCGCGGTCGACCGCTTGCGGATTTTCTTCGTAGCGATCGATGACGTCCAGATAAAGCGCGACCGCCGACTCGAACACGCCCGCTCCGCCCGACCAATCCGATTCGGCTCGCGCGAGTTCCGCGCGCGCCTTCTCCGGCTGATCGCGGGCGACCCAGACCAGCGCGTGCGCTGCGCGCAGCCAATTGGCGTAGAAGCGATCTTGGCGGGCCTCTGCCTCGAGTAGCCAGCCCGAACTGCGCGGAAAGATGCTTCGATAGTCTCCCTTTTGTGAGTATTGAATCAAGAGCGAACGAATGCGCACATCTGCGATCTCGCGCGCTGCTCCGGCGCATGACTCGAGCAGTACTCGCTCTGCCTTTTCGCAGTGCAGCTCCGCAGCCAAGAAATTGCCTTCGAAGTGGGCGAGCTCGGACTCGGCGACGAGCAGTAGGACGTTGGCATACGCGCTGCTGATTTCTGCGCTCAGCTGACGGCAGAGCTCGAGCGCGGGGCGCACCAGCGCGTTCGGTAAGTGACTTGCCGTGCCGGCGACGAACAGCGCGAGCGCGCGCTGCAGTCGCACCGGTTCGCCGAGGTCGAGCGCCAGTGAGAGGCCGCGCAGCAGAAACCCGAGAAACCGCAGATCGAGATAGGTGAGCCCGTGTGCGAGTGACAGGCACAAATCGAGCCGCGCGAGCGCGAGTGGGCTGCATTCGGACGTAGCGCGCGGCGTATATGCGAGGCCTCTGGCGATTAGCTTCCCGAATAGCTCGAAGGCTTCGGCCATCGCGACCTCTGGACTTGCGAGCGCGAGTTCGTGCGCTTCGAGCGCGGTCGCCAATACGTCGAGACCGCGCTTGAGATTGCCGCTCTGCAGCAAGAGCTCCCCGGCGCGTTGCTGTAAGCTCGTGCAACGGTCGGCAAGTCGCTCGCTCGCCGCGAGCAGCGCGACTGCAGCGTCGTGGGTGCGTCCTGCTTCGAGCAGCGCGTCGCTCAACTGCTCGAGCAGTCGCCCACGCTCGAGTGCGTCCGAGCTCGCGTGTCGCAACGCCGTTTCGAGCAGAGTGGCCGCAGAATCGAACGCGAGGCCGTTGCGTGCGTGCTGTGCTGCTTGCGTAGCGATGCGCACCGCGAGCGCGAGATCGCCGGAGGCCGCGGTGTGTTCGACCAGTGCGCGCTCGTCGTGCGGTTCGAATCGCTGAAGCGAGGCTGCGAGCGCTGCATGTCTCTGCGCGCGCGCTTCGGTGCCGAGCGTTGCCGCCACCGCTTCTGCGACGAGTGCGTGGTATGGCTCGACATGTTCGAAACCGGACGAGCCGCCAACGCGAACGAGCCGCCCTTCTTCGAGCAATGCAAGCACCGCTCGGTCTGCGCCGGCCGCATGCAGCAGCGTGCGTGTGGTAACGGGGCGGGGGGAGAGCGCGACGAGCTCGAGCACGAGTCGCGCCGGCTCCGCAAGCTGTCGATACTCGGCCAGCAATGCTTCCTGCGTCGTGAGCGATCCCAGCGAAGTCGCACGTCCGACGAGCAACGAGATCAAGTAGGGGTTGCCGCGGGTTGGCTCGAGCAACGCGTGCGCGTCGTGGTCGTGTTCCGGCACTGCCAGCGTGGCGACTCGCCTCGCAAGCGCGAGCGCTTCGCTCGGTCCGAGCGAGCCGAGCGCGATGTGTCGGCATTCCGCGTCGAGCCCGACGAATGGCTGGGGAGCCGAACGGTTTTCTTGCGGACGGCGCGTGAGCACGAGCAAGAAGCGTGGTGCGCGGGAGGCGCCAACGATCGCGCGCAGCACGCTGGCGCTATCGGCGTCGAGCCACTGTGAGTCATCGAGCGTGAGTAGGATGCCGCGCCGGTCCGAAATTCTGTCGAACAGTTCCCGCAGCGCGTCGATGGCTTGCTGCCGGAGTTCGCTCGGATCGCTATGCAGCGCGGGATTCTCGGAAAGCCGCGCGGGCCAGCGCACACGTTCGAGCGCGGGCAAGAATCTGAGCAGTGCGCGTAGATCGTGCGGAGTGACCGCTTCGAGGAACGAATCCGGTTCGACCGCGAGCATCGCGGCGAGCTGCTCGATGGCTGCGTCCAGCGCTGGCAGCGGTACCGATTCTGCGCGGTGGCAGCGAGTCTCCAGCACCAAGGTCTCGCGTCGCCGGGCAATCCGCGTCGCGAATTGCCCGGCCAGTGCGCTCTTGCCGATCCCCGCTTCACCTTCGATGATGACGATGATCGGGCGGCGAGCCGACGCGCGCCAAGCATCCTCGAGCGCCGAAAGTTCGCTGTCGCGACCAACGAACGAGGCGCGGACCGGCTCGCTGGGCGTGCGTTCCGGGCGCTGTTCGAGCGCTCGCAATCGAGCGAGCACCGCGAGCATGTTCGGGCGGCGTTGCGGCTCGCTGCTGACTAGCTCGAGGCAGAGCTCCACGAGTGGCGGAGGGGCATCGCGCGCGGAGGTCAACAGAGAGGCGGCGTCGGCCGGTGTGGATAGCGCCTCACGCGCTCGCGCGCGGCCGAGCAGCACCTCGAGCAAGAGGACTCCGAGCGCGTACCCGTCCGCCGCTGGTCCGATCGCGCCGTCCAGCAGTTCGGGTGCCATGTACGGCGGCGTGCCTGCGAGAGTGTCGCGCTCACCTTGCGCGAGTGCCAATCCGAGGTCGACGATCACGGCGCGTCCGCCCGGCTCGAGCAGCACGTTCGATGGCTTGAGATCGCGATGCACGAGCCCATGGTCGTGCAGTGCCCCGAGCCCCGTCGCGAGATCCCTGAGCAGCCCCATGGCATCAACGTGAGCCGCGTCGACGTCCGAGAGTCGGCGACCGTGAACCAGTGTCATGGTAAAGAATGCCCAGTCACCCTCCCGGAACAGCTCCTCGACTTGGACGAGATTCGGACTGGTGACCTGACGCAATGCCCCGAACTCGCGCACCAGCCGAGCGACGGAGTCGGCAGTCATGGTCCGCAAGCGCTTCAGCGCCAACTGGCGATTGAGCACGCGATCGTGGACCGCGAAGATTTCGCCATGGGCGCCTGCCCCGAGGCGGCGTTCGACCCGGAAGCGCTCGGGGAGCCCCGCGTTGCCGTCACTGACGACCAGCGGAGTCGGCCGCGGCAACTCCAGCGCTTCGAGTTCGTCGCGCAGTGCAGTCGCCGAGACGAACCTGCGATGCGGATCCTTCGAAAGGCCGCGCCGGAAGATCGCCGTCAGTCGCGCGTGCAGGCTCGGATCGCGCACGCGCGGCAAGCTCGGCTCGTCGAAGCGAATTGCCTGCCTGAGCGCGGCCCTGCTCTCCGCGACGAATGGCGGCCTGCCGAACAACAGATCGTGCAGCACGCAGACCAACGCGTAAACGTCGCTCGCCGCGTCGGCCGGGGCGCCATCGAACAGCAGCTCCGGGGCGAGATAAGGCAGAGAACCGAGCACTTCACCCTCTTGGGTGATTTCATCCGCGCTTTGCCCAAGCTCGCGAGCCAGGCCGAAGTCGAGCAACTTCAGTCGAGGTCCGGGCGTCGCTTCGCGCACCAAGATGTTGGCGGGCTTCACGTCGCGGTGCAGTACGCCTGCACCGTGAACGACCGAGAGAGCGCTGCACAGCTCACTGCCCAGCCCGATCGCGAGAGATAGCGGTAGCTCACCTCGATCTCGCAGGTAGCGGCCGAGATCGTGCCCTGCAAGATGCTCCATGACCAAGAACGGAGCGCCTTCGGCGACCCCGGAATCGAGAATTCGGACGACTGCAGGGTGGTCGATGGACGCCGCGAGCCGCGCTTCTCGTAAAAAACGCCGCGAGAGTGAAGGATGAACGGCCTCCGAACGTAATACCTTCAGGGCCACGAGCTGCCCCGTGGCCAGGTCAGTCGCTTCGAAGACGATGCTCGCGGTGCCGCGTCCGAGCTCGCCGACGAGCAAATAGCGGCCAGCGAGGCATTCACCCGGGCGCGACGAAGAACCGAGCATCGAACGTTCCCAGTGCTGCCACGCGCCGAGCGCGTCAATAGCAAGAAAAACGGTATTCGGAGAGTCATCATGCTGCCATCCAAGCGAAGGGCAATGGTCGCGGACTCGGGAATTGGCTAATGTCGCCGCCGCTCTCGTCATCTCCCTCGCTTCAACCGCGGCCTCGCTTGGATTCCTCGACCATCACGGGTGGCAACCGGGCTGCCAACGCCAGCAACGCGACATGCGTCGGGCTGCGGATTTTGTTTCATCCTGACCCGCAACGTGTCGGGGAGATTTCGCCTCTGTTCGACTTCGGTGAAGCCGCTGAGGTGCTGGTCAGTCGCAACGCGCCTGTCTTTCGTGCGCGAACAGGACAGAGCACTGGCTCGCTTGCGAGCGCGCACGTCAGTCGCCAACCGATTCGAATCGCTCATCTCGGTTCCGAGACGCTCTTGGATTCGCTCGAGGGCTCGCTGTTCGTTGGCCTGAATCGGCTACGAGGCGTGCTCAGCGTTACGCGCGAAGAGTTGATGCGCGGCCTCGCGCTTGGGCTCGGCGAGCAGGTCGTACTCTGGCTCGGACCACTGACGGTCGACGCGGATCGGGATCACGAGCTCGTCGGTTCGAGTGTCGCTATGTGCCGAACGCGCAACGACATCACTCAAGTCGCGGATCTGGATGTGAGCGTGCTCTTGCGCGGCGAGAGCGGCGTTGGAAAAGAGCTGGTCGCGGCCGCGCTGCACCGTCAGAGTAGGCGTTCCGCGGGGCCGTACGTCGCGATCAACATGGCCGCGATTCCACCGAGCACGGCCGTGGCCGAACTTTTTGGTCATTCGCGCGGCGCGTACACTGGGGCGAGCGGGCATCGCTCTGGCTACTTCGGTCAGGCTGACGGCGGCACGCTGTTCATGGACGAAATTGGGCAAACGCCCAATGACGTCCAACCGATGCTGCTGCGGGCGATCGAGTCGGGGGAGGTGCAGGGGCTCGGCGGCACACGCGCGCGCGTCGACGTGCGCGTGGTCGCCGCGACCGACTCCAACTTGGAGCGGGCGATCGAACAGGGGCGCTTTCACTTCCCGCTGCTTCGTCGCTTCGAATACGTGATTGTCGTTCCGCCGTTGCGCGAACGCAAAGAGGACATCGGGCTGCTCTTCTTGCATTTCGTTCGGCGCGAGCTGCGCCTGATCGGTGAAGCGCATCGCCTTTCGGCGCCAGACACCGATCGTCAGCCCTGGATCCCGGCACAGCTCGGACTGTGGCTGCTCGCCTATGACTGGCCGGGTAACGTGCGCGAGCTCAGAAACCTCGCCAAACGCTACGTGATTGGCAATCGCGGGCGGGACGAGCTGGTGCTCGATGAACTGGTGCGGTCCACGCTCGGCTGTGACGCTTCCGCTGCGCAGACGGGGGCGAACCCGACCGGACCAGGTCCGAGTCCAAGCACGAACCCGCCCGGGGTGCGGCGCGGCTCGCGCAACCTCGATGCGCTTACCGATGAGCAGATCGTCAATGCTTGGCGTGAAGCGGACTACAATCGCGACGACGCGGCAAAACTCTTGGGCGTCGGCCCGACCTGGCTCAACGAGCGGCTCGCTCACTGCAAAGGTGTTCGACTCGCCAAGCAGCTTTCAGAGAGCGAAATCAGAAGCGCGCACGAGAACGCGGGCGGCGATCTTCATCGCGCGGCCCGTGCTCTCGAGGTTTCTCACCGGGCGCTGGTGCTACAGATCAAGAAGCTCGAGCTCGAGCTGTAACACCTTCGTTTTTCTGATCAAAGCGTGTGTCCGACATAAAAGAAGCCACCGACGGCAGCCAAGTGTCCACCGTCGTAGATCGCCGCCGATTCTTTTTCGTTCTTCAGATCCGCCTTGTTGAAGCCATACCGGCCTTCACCCGTGATTGCCATGTTCCAATCGGGTGAGAACGCAAACTCGAGGCCGAGGCGGGCGAGCATGCCCGAGCTCGCGCCCGAGTAGGTGACGTCCTTGGCGGCCGAGGCATCGAAGCGCGAGAGCGAAGGGATGAGCGCTGAAAACCCGACGCCCCAGATGCTGCTCACACCGCCGCCGAAGTAACCAATCCCTTCGAAGCCAGCGTCGATGTCGACGACGGCTTCGTCTTTTGAACCATGAAAGTAGCCGACATTGATGCGAGCCCAAACTTCGTCCGACCAAGTAAGGAAGCGAGTAAGGTCGTAACCAACCGTGGCTTCACCGCCGATCGCGAATTTGCTTTCCAAGTCACCGCGCGAAAACAAGAACAGAACCCCGGGGCGCAGCCCGAACTGCACTCCCAGCAGCGGCTTTTCCTCCATTTGCGTGTTCAGAGGAGGATTGCCAGCTTTGAACTTCAGCGTCGACGGTGAAGCCATGCCGCCCTGACCGACGCGGCTCACGCGCGCGTAGCCACCGGGAATGCTCTTTGCCACGTAGTAGTCGCCGCGATGCACACCTTCGGGCACGCCGACTGGGATCACCCGCTCTGCACCCCGCGCGCCGAGCGGCGCGTGAATGCTCCACTGCTCCTTTTCCTCGAATGCGATCGCCTTGCCCGCGCTCGCGGCGGCTCCTGTGATCGCGCAGCGGGCGACGGCGAGCATTGCGTCTGTGCCCCCCGAAACTGCGTCATTGTCGCACGCGGAACCCGCGAGCTCGGCTGGTGTGATGCCGAGCGTGAGGACGGGTTCGACAGCGGTGCACTGCCCGACGCTGCCCGCCCGTCCGTCTTGTGGCGTACCCACGGTGCAGTCGGGAGTTGGCCAGGTGGAGAGGTAGCGGTGCAGCGGCTGATCTTCGCCACCGCCGCGCGACATGTCGACCGCGGCTCCGCCGACCACTCCGCGGTCGGCGTCGAAGGTCTTCACGTAGCGGAAGCCTTCACCATCGCGCTGAAACAGTCGCGCTTTGGTGATCCACCGCGCGTTCACGGACCACGCGAGGTACTTCACGGTCGTGGATGTGCCGTTGACCACGACCGTCTTCTCCTTTTCGATCTTTTGCCAAGTCGCGTCCCCGCGCTCGATGCTCGGCACGATCAGCCAATCACTGCAGCCGAGCGAGTAGCTCAAGAAGTCATCGCTTCCAGCAGCTGCCTGCGCCTCGGCAATACTGACCTTCGTCGCGCTCAGAAGCGCGGCGGGCGCCGCCGGTCGGCTGAAAGCCATGAATAGACGCGGTAGCGGCAAATGCCCCATCATCACCGGGCGAAATAGTTCTCCGGCGTGCACCTGCTGAAACACTTGGTGGCTGCCAATCCGGTCGCCGTTGTTGTTGACCTCGACTTCTGGCGCATCCGTACCCGCACCCACGAGCGGATTCAAGACGACGACGCGCTGGCGTTGATAGATGAGGCTCTTTGGATCGGGACGATTCGCGCAGAAGTCGAGCGGCGCGTCACCGCTCGGCGCCCCTGGTCGGTCGGCGGCATGCACTGCCGGAGACGTAGAGTCCGTAGGATTGCCGACTTCGGGTGAGTTGGCGTCGCCTGCCGTGGGTGCAGTCGACGGGGAACTTCCTGCAGCATCTTGCGCACGCGCGAGGTCGGGAGCGAACAGCGTCAGGAGCGCGAACCCAAACGTGGCAGGCCACGCTGCGAACTCTCGCGCGCGGTGTGGGCCCGAATGCCGATGTCGCTCGGTCGGATGTTTCGAGCTTGGGTGTTTGGAAAAGTGACTATGAAGTAGTTCGATGTCGAAGTGTCGTTGGTACATGGGACCTCGAACAGCGTCCCGAGCAACCGACATGCCACGAGTTTCGACCGCACGGTTTCGACCGCCGAGGTCGTCGTTTTGGCCGTTTATTGGCTAAATTCTGGAGGGTCGGCACACACGCCGAACGGTTCGCGATCGGTGCGCGAACCGTTCGCGATGATGTCGCCGTGGTTGTCGCGCGTTCGATTTGCTCGCGGCTCAGAATCCGGATTTCGTGTGCTGTGTGTCGATTCGGTTAACGAGTTGCACTCGAATATGCAAGTTCGCGTCACGATCAGTCTCGAATTGATCGACTCGAGCACAGCGAAATGAGCTAGCTTGCGGCTGGGGTAAAAATCATGCGTCTCGTGCGTCGGATTGCTCAGCTGTTCACGGTCTTCGCTTTCATTCTCGGATCGCCATTCGAGCCTTCGGTGCTCGCCCAGCAGCCCACGCAGAATCCTGCGCCGGCCGCAGCAGCAACGCCCGAGTTCCGCGCGGCCGTTGCCGCGGAGAAGGAGGCATTCTTGAACGCGGCTCGGCTATCGACCGAGCGCTCGCAGGCCAAGCCCGCTTCGGAAGCGCTCGAGCAGATTCGCGTGCGAGTGGCGGCGAAGCTCAAGCGCGCGCTGACACCGCAAGAGCAGGTCATGATTCAAGGGGTGTACTCGATGGCCCTCATGCAGGTCTCGATGACTGCGGCCGCGCCAGCGATGGCCGGCAGTCCCGTGCAGGCGTTGATGCAAGGCCCGCCTGCCGGAGTCGCGCAAGCGCTCGACAAGGAGCGGGACGCCATCGCCGCGGCCGCAAAGAACAACTTCAAGGACGCAGAAGCGCCGATGCGCGAAATCATCGCCCGCGTCGCGGCGCGTACCGGGCGCTCCGCCGGAGATTCGCAATTGTACGGCTGGGTCCTGCAGGCAGTACAAACCGCGCGCGTCATGGCCGCCTATTCCCCAGGCGGCGCCGTGTACCAGGCCTTGCCCGCTGCAATCAAGCCAGCAGCTGATGGATCCATCGGGCGTGACCTGATCGCGCTCGCCTCCGCCGACAAACTTGCGGCATCCGGCAAAGTCGATGAAGCGGTCGTACTCTTGCGCCGAAATTTTGCGCAGTTCGATGCCGCGTCGAGTCCGGTCTTCACCACCGCCACGGCCTCCCAAGCCTCCCAAGTCGCAAGCTGGGTCGATATCCAAGTCGACATGGCACAGCGGGTGGTGGTTCAAGCTCCGACCCACAAGCGCGCCGTCGAAACGGCGTTCGCAGCGGGCGCACTGCGCAAGGCCAAGGGGCTGGACACCGAGCGTCGAATCAGCGCTGGCCTCGCGGGGGCGAGTGATCCGGAGATCGGCAAGGCGTACCGAGCCTGGCGAGCGAGTCGCACGGCGATCGCGCAGCTCGAATTGCAGCTTGCGTATGGGTTGCAAGCCACGGCGGACCAAGCACAACAGCTCGCGCAGCTGCTTCAGCTCGAATCTCAACTCCAGGCGAAGTTGGCCGCAAGCACCAAAGGCGCTCGCAGCGGCGACGAATCCTTTGATATCGATAGTGTGATTCCGGCCTTGCGAAAGGCGCTCGCGCCCGGTGAGCGACTGTTGAGCTACGTGCGTTTCGGCGCGCAAGCGGGCGTCGGCGTCAGCGCGCAATACGCGGCGTACGTGCTGGACGCTCAAAAGCTCACCTTCGTCGATCTCGGCTCTGCCTCGGTTATCGATGACGCAGTGAACGCTTATATCGATGCGTTGAACCGGCTCGGCGGAGACGCTGCATCGATGCAACGGAAGCAGACGCTAGCCAATGTTCTCTATGCTTCGTGCTTTGCGCCGGTCGAGAGCTTGCTTGCCGGTTCATCGGCGATTCGCGTCGCCCCCGACGGAGCATTGCAGCTCGTGCCCTTTGCTGCGCTCCACGACGGTAAAGATTGGCTCCTTGCTCGGCATTCGTTTTCTTATCTGAGCTCGGAACGCGATACTCTCGACTCGCGCGTTCCGAGCGCACCCACCGCGCCGCTGGTGGTTACGTGGTCGCCGCCGCTCGCCGATCCGCCCATGCCGGATCCTCGCTCGGGCAAGCCGCTAAAACCAGAGGACTTTCGCTCTCTCCCGGGCGTCGCGAAAGAAGCCCAGTTGATTTCAGCGCTTCTTCCGAAAAGTCGCGTGCTCGACGGCGCAATCGTGAATGATTCGCTGCTGCTGGATGTACGGGCTCCGTCGATTCTGCACATCGCGGCGCACGGCGTGTTCATGGATAGCGGCCCGCAATCGGGCAACGGTCGTGGCATTGCGCTGGCTCCGATCGCCGGCGACAAGAAGAAACAAGCCGACTCAGCCGCTGCTCCCGATCCCAACGCAACGCCGGCGGTCGATCCGCTGGTGCGCTCGGCGTTGGTTCTCGGTGCGAACACGGCTCGGGGATCGGACGGCTTTCTTACCGCCTATGAAGTCGCCACAATGAACGTATTTGGTACCGAACTCACGGTTCTTTCAGCATGCGAGACGGGTCGAGGCGGCCCCACTCGCCTCAACGGTGTACGTGGCTTGCGCGCGGCTTTCTTCGCGGCCGGCACGCAGGCATTAGTCGTGAGTCTTTGGAGCGTACGCACCGATCCGGACATCAAGAAAGACCCTACGGTCAACTTGATGCAAGACTTCTACGCGAGCCTCGCGAAGCGACAAGGACGCCGCGATGCGCTTCAGAGTGCGATGTTGGCAGCGAAATCACGCAATCCCGATCCATCGACGTGGGCCCCGTTCATCTTGCTGGGCGCCACCGGTCCGCTCGTCACGTTCGGCGCGCCCGCACCAGCGGTGGCCGACGAATCTAGCCTCAAGCGGGCCAATCGCATGGCGGAGTTTCGCAAGCTCGAGCAAGGGCGAACGAACGGCAGTGGCGAGTGGCAAATCGACGACGCGAAGGACAACATGACCGACTACGACGTGCAAGGTGGCCTCGGACCGCAGCGCGACAACGTCAAGATCAGCCTCGTAGGCCCGCACACGCTGATAGCGTTCTTCGTCGAAGGCTACCGTCGTGGCTCGTATCGCCGTGTAGAAGCGGGCTTTCAGCTCAAGAAACCGAACGTTGACGTCGACGCAGGGAGCCTCGACGTCAACGGGAATCAGCTCGTGAGCGTGCAAAACCCTGAGCTGACGCTCCATGGCGGCGGAGGAACGCCGCTGACTGGCACCTTCAGCCTGCGCCTCGGCAAGGCCAAGGTCGTCGGTTACTTTCAAATTCCCGGCAATTTCTGAACAACGCTTACTCGGTGCATTGCCCGACTCTGCGGATGCCGTCCTTCATCGACTCGCAGAGCTGATGTGCCGAACGTGGGGCGGGGCTGGCCGCGCTCGGTGCGCCAGTTGCTCGAGCTTCCGGCGGCGCGGGGGCGATCGCCGGTCTCGCGGCGGTCTGCGTGTTGCGCTGCGCGAACAACGCGACCAGAACAGCGAGCCCAACCAGCACGAGCGCGCCAAAGATCACCAAGCGCTGTTTCTTGGTCGAAGCTGCGGCGCGCGATGCAGCGAGCGGAGCATCAGCTGAAAGGATTTGCACCGCCGCAGCGGCTTCTGCCGAATCACGAATGCGAGCAGCGCTCGGCCTAACGGAGATGTGCGAGTCGCGCGCGCGAGCTTCCGGCGTCTCGCTCAAGGCTTGGGCGAACGCGAGCATCGACGGGAAGCGCGCTTCGGGTTGCTTCTCCAGTGCGCGCCGCACGATTGCCTCGAGCTCCGGCGAGATCAGCAATTCCGGATAAAACGAGCGCATCAGCGGCACGGGTGCCTCGACGTGCATGCCGAGCACGCGCCACATCGTATCACTCGTGAACGGTACGCTCCCCGTGAGCATCTTGTAGAGGATGATTCCGAGAGCGTACACATCAGTGCGCAAGTCGACGTGCTGGCCGCTCGCTTGTTCGGGCGACATGTATTCGGGGGTGCCGAACACCGAACCCGTGCGCGTGAGTCGTCGCTCGTTCTCGCTTTCCGGCACCTCCTTTCGGCCCCTCAGCTGCGCGATGCCGAAGTCGACGACTTTGACGACCTCTTCACCATCGAGCGTCCGTTGCAAAAAGACGTTCTCCGGCTTCATGTCCCGGTGAACGATGTTGTTGCTGTGAGCTGCGGCGAGCGCTCGACAGATCACGCGCGCGATCTGAACTGCCCGTGGCGGCTCGAGGACGCGATGTCTCGCGATCTCGTCGCGCAGGTCGTTACCCTGCAAGAACTCCATCTCGAGATAGAAAGAACCGTCGTCGAGTCGCCCAAAGTCGAACACTTCGACGACGTTCGGGTGCTTGATGCTCGCGGCGCTGATTGCCTCACGCTCGAAGCGCGCCACGATCGCGGGGTCGCGGGCGAACTCCGCAAGTAATACCTTGAGCGCCACTTGCTTTCGGAGCGCGACTTTTTCTGCCAGGTACACGGCGCCCATTCCGCCCATCCCGAGCAGCTTGCTGACTCGGTACCGACCGGCGACAATCCCTTCGAGTATTGGTTGAGCCGTGGCGGTCATTGGGGTTCCGATTTGCTCCCAGCAACTCCTGCAGTCCCGAAGCTACACCAAATCAGCCAGCGCGGCAGCGCCCCAAAATTTAGGACAAACACGCGCGGTGGCGGGCGGATTACAAGCCGTATGCGCAGCGAAAGCCGACATCCCCCAACGCGAGCTGGGGATCCATGTGATAGCGATATGACGGCGCGAGGTACTCCGGGCCGTACAAGAACGCGCCTCCGCGCAGCACGCGGTCCGAGCCCGTGTCGACGGCGGCGCACTGATCGCAATCATCGGGATAGTCCCCAAAGTAGTCGAGCGTCCATTCCCAAGCGGAGCCGGCCAAGTCGAGTTGGCCAAAGCGCGCCACACCAGCGCGGTGTCCACCGGCGATAGCAATGGCAGAAGAGTCGAACAGCGCCAGCTCGGACGATGGTTCACTGTTTCCCCAGGGATAGCGGCGCTGCTGCGCGCCACCACTGGCCGCATACTCCCACTCAGCTTCGGTCGGTAAGCGCCCGCCGCTCCACGCGCAAAACGCGAAGGCAACGTAGTAAGTCGCGCAGGTGAGTGGATAGTCCTCGTGAGCCGCCGCTTCGTCGGTCCAAGTTTCCCAATCGGCGTTGCAGTGGAGGGTCGTTAGCAGCGCTTCCTGCGTACCAGGCAACAGCGTGTTCCAGCCGTCGCGCCAACCGCTGTGCGCGATCTCGGGCTGCGCGCCGTCGTCCTCTGCAGGAACACCGGGAAAATTCGTCACGAATTTTCGAAAACGCCCGACCGTGACTTCGAGCTCATCGAGTTGAAAGCTGGAAACGTTGCTTGGCACCGCCTTGTCCATTGGGCCAAGCTGAAACGAGCCGCCGGAAACGATACAGCGGCGTTCACCCGTTTTACCAACGCAGCCGACAGATAGAGATGGTTCGTCCGAGCCAGCATCACCCGCGTCCGTGCTGTCCGGCGTTTCGTCGGGATTTGGCGTCGAGTCATCTCCACCCGCACCGACGGCGCGTTCACCCGCGAACGACGGAGACTCATCGAATGTGTGGCCCCCGGCACCGTCTGGATCGGCGGAGCTCGTCGACGCCAGCGTGCGGGTGTCTATCGAGCACGCCACGAGCGAGAAGACGCTGCACACGAGTCCGCAACGTAAACGACTCAACCACGTCAACATTCGGCGCTGTGTTTGCCACGGTCCGCGATTGCGGACTGTGCTGATTCGGTAACAGCCCCGTGAACTTTTGCGTTCGAGCGATTTGCTGAATTGACCTTACCGAGCGCTGTGCCAAGCATCGCCGCAAAATGGCTCCAGGCCTCGTGCGCCGAGCATTCCAGCTCAGTCTCTTCTTGGCAGTCGCTAGCTGCAGCTTGCTTCCTGGTAAGGGGAACGACGAGCCGTCGGTTGCACGCAAGGTCAATATCGATCGACCGGGGCTGCCGCTTTCCACGCTCAGTGATGACGAGCTCGAGCGCTTCAAACAGGGCGACGCTCTGTTCGAAGCCACGATTCGCGATAGTGATGGACTCGGACCACTGTACGTGCGCGATGCGTGCTCCGCGTGTCACGCGGGAGACGGTCGCGGTCCGGGCCTCGTGACCAAGGCCGTTCCCATCGATGCGAGCACCACGGTCGCGGCGACGCTGTTGCCGTTTGGGCCCACCGAGCGGCCGTACACCAGCGCAGGCGCAAAGGTCCCATTGCTCGCGCCTCGTGACGCCTCACTGCGCGTGCAGTCGCGGTTGCCGCCCGCCGTGTTCGGTCGAGGTTACCTCGAGGCGATCACGGACGCTGATATCGAACGGCTCGCTGAGGCTGCTCAGCGCCGTCACGGGTCGGCGCGAGGCCGGCTCAATCGCTTGAAAGATGGCCGGATTGGCCGCTTCGGCATCAAGGCGCGCCTGGCCACGCTGCGAGATTTCGCGGCCGAGGCGCTGAACGGCGACATGGGCGTGACCTCGCCGCTGCGCCCCGATGAGCCCGCAGGACCAGAGGGGCTGCGCGACGACGACAAACCCGGCGTCGACTTCACCCTGGAGCAGGTGGAGTTGCTCGGTGATTACGTGCGTTCGCTGCAAATTCCAGAGCGGCGGGCGAGTGACGCCCACGGCCGTGCGTTGTTCGAATCGACTCAATGCGGGCAGTGCCACGTGCCCTCGCTGACCACCGCAGCCGACTACCCGCTAAAGTCACTCTCAGGGGTGAAGGCGGAGGTGTACACCGACCTATTGCTGCACGATATGGGTAACGCGCTCGCGGACGGTGTGAGTGAAGACGGCGCTGGGCCTCGGGAGTTCCGCACGGCCCCGTTGATCGGGCTGCGCTTTCTACCGCGGTTGCTACACGATGGCCGTGCCGAGACCGTCGAAGCGGCAATTTTGGCCCACGGCGAGGCAGACTCCGAGGCGCGAGATAGCGCCGCCAGCTTTCGCGCGTTGCCACCCGCTGAACGCAGCGCGCTGGTCAAGTTCGTGGAGCTATTGTGATGAAGTCGAGGGTCGCGTGTTCGCTGCTTGTCATCACCCTCATGGGTTGCGGAAAGGGTGATGACCAGGCCCAGCAAGCGCGAGTCGAGCGCAATATGAAAGCCTGGCTCGGGGTCGAGCTGCACCACTTTCACGACGCCGCGGCCGATCTCCAGCGCGCCGCGCCGACTCCGACGGGTCGCGGTTGGAACGCGGTCGAAGATGCGGACGCGATTCGGCACATGAAGGAGGCTTGGGGCCGCATGCGCCAAGCCTACGAGCTCGTCGAGGGCGCCGTTGCGCCACTGTTTCCGGACTCGGATACAGCCACGGACGCTCGCTACGATGATTTCATGATCCATCTGGGCAGTGCTGGCGATCCCGAACCGTTCGACGACAAGGGCGTGGTCGGCGTTCACGCCATCGAACGAGTGCTGTGGGCAGATTCAGTTCCGACGGAGACCGTGGCGTTCGAAAGCCGGCTGCCCGGCTACCGCGCCGCCGCTTTTCCCGCCACCGAGGCCGACGCGCGAAACTTCAAGGAAAAGCTGGCCGCGAAGCTGGTGACGGACATCGAGCAACTCGAAAAGCAGCTGCAGCCGCTCGAGCTCGACATCGCGTTCGCGTTCCGAGGTTTGATCGACCTGACCAACGAGCAGAGCGAGAAGGTCGACCGTGCGGCGACGGGTCGCGAAGAATCGCGCTACGCGCAGACTACGCTGCGCGATTTGCGGGCCAATCGTGAGGGTTGCTTGGCTGCGTACAAGCTCTTCCAGCCTTGGTTACTGGCACGCGGCAAAAGTGAGCTGGACACACAAGTGCTTGCCGGTTTTGCGCGGCTCGCGCAGGCCTATGACGCGACGCCCGGCACGGCGATTCCGCGCCCGCCAGAGACTTGGAGCAGCCTCACCCCGAAGTCGGAGCACCTGAGCACGCCTTTCGGCAAGCTATTCAGCGCAGTTCGGCACGAGACGGACGACAAACAGCCGGGCTCGCTGTCGCAGAGTTTGATGAGCGTTGCGGATGCACTCGGTCTGCCAAAAGCCGTGTTGCGATGAGTTGTCGAACGAGCGTCATCGCCGCACGTTGACGACTCCGATTTTCGGAGACACAAACTGTCGCGCTGCTTCTCCTGACGGTCATCAAGATCTGTAGGAGACGTCACCTCGGAACTTGCGCGCTTCGCATACAAAGGCAACTCGCGAACCAAACTGAGTTCCAAGGAGATTTTCATGATCGAGCGTGGTGGACTATTCAAGTCAATGTTCTCCGCTGCCGTGACGGCAGCTTTCATGGCCACGGCGTGCGGTGCCGCGGACGATCAAACCAGCAGCGAAAGCGGCTCGACGGAAAACGTCGGCAGCATCGATTTGCTCTTGTCGAGTGTGCCCTCGGACACCGCTTGTTTGCAGGTGACTGTGGTCGGCAGCCGCACCGTCAACAAGAGCTTCGACCTCACGCCCGGTTCGACGCCGAAGCTGTCCATCAGCGGTTTGCCAGTGGGCATCGTCAAGGTCGACGCGAACGCGTTTGCCGAGACCTGCGCCAAGGTCAAGACCAGCAGCGTCCCGAACTGGATTCTCGAGAAGACGCTGACCGCGCGCATCGACGATCTCGACGTGGCCAAGCTGCTGCTCAAATTGATCCGCAATGGCAGGAGTGAAGTAACCGTCGACTTCGAAGCGCCGCCCTGGCTCTCGACCTCGCTCACCCCGATCGATCTGGCCGTGATCGGCGACACGCCCTACGGCGCCGCGCAAATCGAGGACTTCCCGAACTTGATGGCTGCCATGGCCGCCGATTCGCGCGTCAAATACGCGGTGCATCTCGGCGACATCAAAGACGGCAGCAGCCGCTGCGATGACTCGTACTTCGCCCAAATTTTCGCGGGTTTCTCGACGTTGCCGATCCCGATGATCTACACCCCGGGCGACAACGAGTGGACCGATTGCCACCGCGCCAACAACGGCGCCTACAATCCGCTGGAACGCTTGGACGCCGTGCGCAAGCTGTTCTTCCCCGTGCCGGGCTTGGCTCTCGGCGGCGGCTTCAAGCAGGTGTTGACGCAAGCTGAAGACGCGGGCTTCGAAAAGTACGTCGAGAATCAGCTGTGGTTCGACGCGGGCGTCGCTTTCGCCGCCGTGCACGTGGTCGGCAGCAACGACAGCAAGCCGAAGTGGTACACGGACGACACCACCGGCACCAAGGTCGACGATCCGGCGGCTCGTGACGCAGAGCGCACCGCGCGCGAAGCGGCGGCGATCGCGTGGATCGACCGCTTGTTCAACGTCGCAGCGGAACAAAAGGCCGCGGGTGTCGTGATCGGGATGCAGGCCGACACGTTCAACGGCGGCGCTGGTGACGACTCGTTCAACGGCATCTTGCAACGCATTGCCACGCGCGCGAAGGCGTTCGCCAAGCCCGTGCTGCTCCTGCAAGGCGATTCGCACGTGTACGTTTCCGACAAGCCGCTCGAGAACGGCAGCACCGCCCACAACGTGACCGTCACCGTGCCGAATCTGTCGCGCGTGGTCGTGCAAGGTTCCACCACCAAGCCGCTCACCGAGTGGCTGCGCGTGCACGTGGATGCTTCGACGCCTGCTGTGTTCACGTGGGAGCGCAACGCCCGCTGATCACACGACGCCGGCTGATCGAGCTCGGCGCCTTGAGCGCGCTTCCTGCGGTTTTTGGCTGCCGGAAGCGCGATCAGGCGTCGGTGCTTTCTGGGCTGGTGACGGAAGTGGTGTTGGGCATGGCGCGCGACGTGCGCACCGAGTCCCAGACGCTACAGGTAGAAGTGCGCGCGCTGTCTAGCGAGCCGACGCTCGAACGACAGCGCGCGGCGCAAAGCGCCTTCAAGCGCGCGACACAGGCCTGGAAGCAAGCATTCGCCTTTCGCTCCGGGCCATTCGCCGCGAGCGAAGCCTTTCAGCACGCGGCTTTTTGGCCCGTGCGCACGACGCTCGTCGATGGCGTACTCGGTGAGCAAGAGCCGATTGACCAACAGCGGGTACAGCAGCTAGGCGTCGATGCGCGTGGCCTGTACGCGCTCGAATACCTGTTGTTCGCCGAGGCAAACGCAGGAGCGGCGCTGCTCTCGGGTGACGCTCACGGAGCACGCGTGCGCGCCTACGCACTCGAACTCGCTGCCAACATCCTCGGTTACGCCGAGCGCATTCAGCGTCTGTTGGGTGACGGTCACGCCTTTGCCGAAAGCTTCGCCAAAGGCGGCAAGCTGAGCGTCGACACGTTGCTCTCGCAGACACTCGACACCCTGACGATCGTCTCCGGCAAGTTTTCTCGCATCGAACGCGCGCGCGCTGAAAATCGCCCGTTGCCCTTCGCGGTCGAAGGCTATTTCAGTAAGAGTTCGCTCGAGATCGTCCAAGCCATCGTTTCCGGCACCAAGAGCCTCTACTTGGGCGGAGGTAGCGGCGGACTCAGCCAGCTCGCCGCCGCGGCATCGAAACCGATCGACGACCACGTGCGCGCAGCGTTCAGTGAAGCCGAGCAAAGACTGCGCGCGCTCGACATGCCACTCGAAGTCGCGCTCGACGCGCAACCCGCCCGCTTCAAAGGCGCCGCCGCGGCTGTAGCCGAGCTCAGACACGTCATCGACGTCGAATTGGTCAGCGCGCTTTCGAGTTGATTGTTGGTTGATGGTCACGCGGCGCAGCGAGTGGCGTCATAGCCTTCGGCGTCGAGTTGCGGAAGAAGAGTGATTGTCGAGGCGCAGAACACCCCTCATCACCATAGTAAAAGTTTGAATCCGGTCGGCGCTAGCGGCTGCCGCGCAAGCGCGTGAAATTGCCGCAGCGAAGATAATCCCTTAGATCAGCACCATCTGAATTGGCGCGGCAGGTTCGACGAGCGAACCGCGTCGTGGCTGCTCACTCGCGATCCAGGTGGTGTGCGCATGGCATACGTCTATTCGTTGGTCGAAAGAGAACGAAACAGGAGTCGAGCAATCGAGGTCGACGCCGCAAGTGTCGAGACCGCCGATCTAGCCGCCTTGTGGCAGGCGCTCACTGAGGGCAGGTTGGCAGTCTTCGACCATTTCTCGACTCAAGAGCGGCACTTTCTAGTTCTGGAGTGCCTCGAGGCGTCCGCCGACGCGCCGAAGCTCAGCGCGAGGCAGCTGAACCTCCTCCAAAGACTACTGCTCGGGCAGCCGCAAAAAGGCTTGGCAATCGACTATCACCTCAGTGCGTCGACGGTGGCCGGTACCTTGACCGAAACACTGCGCGTCCTCGGTCTGAATGTCTCGGCGTCGCGGGCGCCCGCCCTGCTATCACTCATGCTGCACGCATACCGCAGGCAAGCCACAATCGACTGCGGGCGTATGAGTACGATCGAAGGCGAGCGACGGCTGCGAGTGGTTTCGGTCCGCCACCTCGATGAGGCGCTTGGCTCGAAGCTGTCACGCGCCGAGCAGATAGTGGTGCGTTTGCGAACCGAGGGCAGAACCCACGCGGAAATCGCGGAGGTCCGGCGAACCTCTCGGCGAACGATCGCCAATCAGGTTGCTTCGGCAAGTCGCAAGCTGGGCGTCTCCGGTCGCAGCGAGTTACTCAGTTATCTTTCGCGGGGCGCACGACCGCCGTCGCCAGAGCAGCAGCCCGGTGCACAAACCGTCGTAGAAGCTGCGTTCGCGCCGTGAGCGGCGCGCTGGCCACTAGATGCAAGTAACGGTGAGGTTTCGAAACCCGAGCCGCACCTGCTTCGTCTGCAAACGGCGCTCCACGACTTCGGTCGCGTTTCGAAACCCCATGGCCAAAAATTGCTGCCTGACGCGGTAAACATGCAAGTTCAACTGGGCGCGATCGACCTTCAAGCGATCCATCAGATCTTCGATGTACACCCAGCCGCACGACCCTTCGGGGACGCCGTGGGCGCGGTCCTCCAAGCGTTGTCGTGCCAACGTCAACAGCACTACGTGGTGTTGACGATCTCCGAGCGACATCTGCGTCTCCTCGGCTTCGGCCAGCGCTTCGACGTATTCTTCGTCGAGAGAATGTCGGATCTGGAGCCGCGCCGTATCGACGTCATATCCGTAGTGCAGCAGCTCGGTCGTCGGTGAGTCGGGGCCGCACGAAAGCTGGTAATGAACGCCGCACACTTCGAAGACGCTGCCATGTTGCAGCATCGAAGCGGCCTTTTCTGCCAGTTCGAGCCACCAGCCCCCGCGTTCGTCGAGCCAGACGGTGGCCTCTGGAGCGTCCACCGGCAATCCGATCATTTTTCCCGTGATTGACACGGGTTCGCCGCCCGCGAGGGGCAACAGCAAGGGCAGCGGAGCATCACTGGATTCGAGCTCCCAGCGCTCGAGATTGGGATCGCCGAAGGACACAACGTCCCTACGCTCCAGCGCTCGCCAGTGACCGCTCGCTAATCGCTCATGATTGACGAAAGTTCCGTTGCGACTGCCCAGATCCTTGATCTGCCAATGGCCGACGCTCCACCTGATTTCCGCGTGATGTCCGGACACGTAATTCACGTCCAGACGGAGAGCGCATTCACTTGCTCGGCCTATGATTTGTTCCGTGCGCAGCATCCAAGTCGCGCCGGTCTGTCGATTGAGCAAGGAACCCATGGCAATTTGCGAATTCTAAGCCAACTCCGCAGAGCGTAACAGCTATCAGGTATCGACCGAGGCTCGACATGCCAGTATCGTCGTGTAGGCTCGCGGCAGCGCTTGTCAGCCTCTTCCCGCCCGCGGGACCCCTCCCATGCTGGGTGATAGTCTCGGTCCTTACAGAATCGAGCGATCGATTGCCACCGGTGGAACCGGGCGCATTTTCTTTGCTAGGGACCTCGAGTCGGCGGAGCCAGTCGCGATCAAGGTCGCGAGTGATCGTGACGGGGCCGCATCCTCTAGTTTGCGCCGTGAAGCTCGCTTGCTCTGCGAGCTTGCTGGATTGTCGCCGAGCATCGTCTCCTGGAGGTTTCATGACCTCGACGCCAGCCCGCCCTGGTTTGCGATGGAGTGGATCGATGGCGTGTCGCTCGCGGAATTTACGACGCAGACGCACCAAGCGCTGCTTCGGACGAGCGGCGACTGTTTGTCGATTCCCGCGAATCCTGCTGTCCTGCTTCAGCAGGCCGACCCCCACTCGCTCCAACGTTTGCTGCATTTGCTGCAGCAAGTAGCGGCTGCCTTGGCCAGCTTGCACGAGCGAGGAGTCGCGCACGGCGATCTGAGCCCGAACAACATTCACCTGCGCGCGAACGAGGTGCCCGTGCTGCTCGACTTCGGCGCCGCGTTTCTGGATCGCTCGGCGCAGCAGGTTCGAGATGTGCTGACGCAGGGACGTCGAGAGTTCGGAACGCCGGGCTACCAGGCTCCCGAGCTGCGCGCGGGCGCAGCCAATGATTGGCGGCGTGACTCGTACTCGCTGGGCGGCGTCGTTTGGAATTTGCTGACCGGCACGCCGCCAAGTCGGGCCGCGCCGAGCGAAATCGAGCGCATGATCTCGCAGCCCGAGTTGCGACGGCTCTTGCTGGCGCTGCTGTCACCGAAAGCCGAGCAGCGGATCACGGCGCGTGAGACGGAGATTGTGCTGGCTTCGTTACGCGGCTTGGTTGCACCCTCCAGTGGAGTTTCCCGCCGATCCCCGCTGCCTCGCGCTCGCCTGGTCGGCAGGGAGCCGTCACTCGAGCTCCTCCGCGAGCGCTTGACTCAGGCAAGCGCCGGTTTGGGGTCGGCCGTGATTGTCTGCGGCGAGGCCGGGATTGGAAAGTCACGCCTGCTCAACGAAATGGTCGCTATCGCCCAGCGGACTCGCTTCGAGGTCGTGGTGGCATCATGTGCAGACGCTGGCGCGTCGCGAAGCGCCAGCATTCCGTCGCCCCTCGCCGAGCTGTTTCTGCGTGAGCAAGCTGATCCGGGGGACACCGCTGCGCCTGCCTTCAGGCGAGCTCGAGAGCTCGAGACGATTTTCGACGCGCTGGTGAGGTTAGCCGAGCGCGCGCCGCTGCTACTGGTTCTCGACGACCTGCACTGGGCTGATGATCTGACTTGGGCGTTCGCTCGGTCCGAACGGCTCGCGCGCCTGTTTACTCTGCCGATCTGTTTGGTGGCATCGTATCGATCCGGCGAGCCAGGGGCACCCGCTGTCGGCACGTTGGATGCCCGAGTCTGGTCCACGCTGACACTCGAGCGACTGGCGATCGATGATGTACGATCGGTCGCACTCACGCTCTTGGGATTGACGGCTCTGCCGAGTGGAGCCGAGCAGTGGCTACATGAAGTGACTGCAGGCAATCCGCTCCACGTCGTCGAATGCGTGCAAGAACTGCGATCACGGCCGACCGCTGACGGCTCACTGTCCGAACATTTCTTTGCAGAACCTGCCAAGCAGGACATCGTCGAGTCCCTGCTCGGCGTATTGAGACGGCGCCTCACGAAGCTCTCGCCCGGGGCTCGCGAATGCGCGCGGATCGCGGCCATGTTCGGCGATGAATTTGCGGTCACAGAGCTGACGCAGGCGTTGACCGCGGTTCGCCCCGAACTGCCGGTAACTTCGGCATTGGAGGAACTGCGGCTCGCAAACGTGATTGAGACCAACGGCTTTGCGCGGTGCCGCTTCACTCATAACTTGTTTGCGCACTGTAGCCTCGAGCCCATTGCGGGCGTCGACGAGCAAGCGCTCGGACGAGAGCTCGCGCGCTATTGTGAGAGCGAGGGGTCGGTCGACGACGCTCGGCGAGGCGCTGGGTTCCTCGCGATGCTTCATGCCATGGCCGGTTCGCCGGAGCGCGCTTTCCAGGGCTTCGTCGAAGCGGCTCGCCTTCAGCGGAGCGAAAATCGCGTGTCGCGCGCGCGCTCGCTGTATCTGCGCGCGCTGGAGCAAGCTCTGCTTTTGTCCGTCGAGGCTCGGCAGCCGCACTCGCTCGTGCTCAGTGACGTCCACGCTGAGTTGGCCGATCTCCTGCAACGCGAGGCGCGCGACAGCGAGGCCGATTTCCACTACGAGCGCGCGCTGGCGCTTGCCCCTGGCGAACTCGATGGCCTGAAGCGAGCTGGCCTGCTGCGCAAACGCGCTCGCGGCCTGCGTTCGCGAGACCGCTATCAGGCGGCCACGGATCTGCTCGCCGCGGCGCGCGCACAGCTCGCCTCGAGCCGAGATCAACCCGGCTTTTGGAGCGAATGGATCGAGGTCCAATTGGCTCAATTTTGGCTCGAGTATTACGCGAGAAAGCCGTTCGGTGCCCTGCTCCAAGAGCTCGAGCCAATCGTTCTGGAACGCGGTGCAAGCTTGCAGCAGAGCGACTTCTATCAATGCGCCTGCGCGTCACTGCTCGTGGCTGGTCGTTATTCGGGCAACGAGCAGGCGTGCATATACGCGGCGCGCGCGCTGCAAGCCTTGCGTGACAGTGAACACCGGGATCGTTTGGCGGACGCTCACATGGTCGCCGGGTTCCCGTTGCTCTGGTGCGGTCCCGAACAGTGGCAGCGGGCGGTCGAGCTGATCGAACAGGCGGAACGCGGCGCGCTGTGGGTCGACGACCTCACGCTTCTCGCGCAAACGCGGACCTATTTGGCTTTGGCACACCGACGTTGCGGCAACGTGGAAGGTGCCGAGTTCGCGGCGCGCGCAGCGTTCGTCGCGGCGGATCGCATCAATTCGGCGGGCTATCGTGGAGCCGCTCTAGCCAGCCTGAGCTGGGTGAGCTGGAAGCGCGGCGAGATCAAAGCCTGTGATCGCACCGCTCGTGAAGCTCGGACGTGCTGGCGTGGAGGCGCGCTGCGCCACCCGTTTCAGGCGTTTTTGAACATAGTCTGGGCAGACACGTTGCGACTGCTCGAACGTTTCGACGAAGCGCGCGCGCTGCTGGCAGAGCTGCTCGCCGCGGACTTGCAGGCCCTGCCGCCCGAGCTCGAAGCGGAAATCCTTCGAGCGACGGGCGAGCAGGAATTCGCGGACGCTAGAGCAGCGGACGCCTTGCTGCAGGGGGTGACGCGTTGTGCCCAGTTACACGGCTTTGCCTAATGGCGGGTACATCAGTTCGAGAAGTTGGTAGTCGAACGGGGTTGGCATTTCATGAGGCGGGTCGAGCGCTGTTAGAGACGCGCTGCTAAGCGTCGTTAAATCCGACCAGATCGGGTGCGCCATGACGGACACATTTTCGAGGCGTTGCGAATCGTCCTGTGTGAATTCGAGCCAGTCCGAAAATGGCACTTCATAGCCCTGCTTCGTACCCTGAGGTTTCAAACTCGGCCAAAGACGCCGGATCTCTTGCTCGACCTCTGGAGCGAACTGCGTCCAATACTTCAAGCGGATGCTGTTGAGCGCAGCCGTGATTTCGGTGTCGTTGTTGACGTCCGGACGGTTGCGGTACAGCGGGCTCTGATGTTGGTGCGGGATCCCGAGTACGTGTCCGAACTCGTGCAGCACTACCTCCGAAAAAATAGGCTCCTTGAAGTATTCGTACAGCCTCTTGCCGGTGGGAATGAATTTTCGATTCGGTCCAACTAGGGTCGTCGGCGTCCCGTAGTTGATGCGCCGCGCGAAGCTCCCCAGCACGGAAACCTGGCCCGTGATCGAAGTGACCGGGGCGACCCCCGCAATCACAGCGGGAGTCGACGCAAATGAAACGAGCACATCATACGGGACTTCGGTCCATCCGGCAGGCGAACGTAAGTTGAAGATCCCTTGCTGGTTCTCGGTCGGCGCGGGCAGCGTGGTATCGAGAAAATCAAATGAGATGTTGGCGCCTCTCTGTAACCAACGAGTGGCAATATCCTCGTAAATGCCGATCAGCTCGCGAAGCGACGGCATCTCTTTCGCATCCGGCTCCGTCAGCTCTTGGAACGCGATGCGAAGCTTCGTTCCTTGCGGCCACTTGAAGTCCCAGGTGCCGAAAACATTGGCCATCTTAGACCTTCTCCTTCGGATACAGGCTGGTGATATTGACCAACGGCAAGACCTTTTTAGCGTCTTGGCAATATACCGAACCTGCGACGAGCCCATTCCGCAACTGGACGAAGATCTCGCCTTCGACCCCCAGGTCGGCCAGCTCGATTGGGTTCTGCTGTTCCTGAACGCGCCACACCTTTCCGTTGGGGCCGGCAACCAAGAAGTCCAAGTCGTCCGCGTCGCGTGTGCGTGGCTCATCGACCAAATCCGTAATCTTGCCGGGATTCGGTTCGCTGTTCCAAGCCGCGGTCGTCCACGGATTGGCCGCGCGAATATTCTCCGAGTTGATCAAGTAACAAGAAATCTGTGAAGTCGAAGGATCCGGTTTATTCGGTAGAACGGACAACGCAGGGCCGCGCGGCTCGGTCGAGTCACCAGCCTGCGCGATATTCATCACATTGCGGTAGTTATCGTCGTAAAAGGTCAGCGTCTGCGGATTCTCGAACCCGTCTGCATTGGCTTGAATTCGATACAGCTTCTTGTTGCTAGGGATCACCAGGAGATCGTGCAGTTCTTCGGCCATCATTTCCCTCCGAACAGAGTCGTCGGCTTCATGTGAGTGAACTAGGCGCGTGGATAGTCGGCCGCAATAGCAGTTGATTTCGTCATCGTGAGTGTCGCGACTGTGAAGCTCGCTCGTGCGATTCGACGCGCGTAGAATGCGGTCTTGCTCCCATGACTGTCGAGTGCACCAAGAAATTTACTCATGGCTGCCACCGGGCGATTCCGCCGGAGCAGACCCTGGACGCCATCGTGCCGTTCTTGAAACGTTCCGGCATCACTAGAGTCGCGGACGTTACTGGTTTGGACTATCCGGGAGTGCCAACGGTGATGGTGACGCGCCCCAACTCGCGCTCTTTGAGCGTGACCCAAGGCAAGGGCCTCTCGCTCGAAGCCGCGAAAGTGTCCGCAATCATGGAAGCCATCGAGCAAGAGCATGCCGAGACTCCAGAGCTCTCACTGCGGCTCGCGCGCGTCGGCGAGCTCGCGGGTCAGCTGTGCGACCTCGCCAAGCTACCGCGCTTCCCGCGCAGCAACGGCCCACTGACGGATGATTCGCGACTGCTGTGGGCGCAAGCCTCATGCTTGACGACCGAGACCGCTCGATGGGTGCCATTCGAAATGGTGCACCTCGATCTGACCCTGCCGTTGCCGGAAGCCACCGGGTTCTTCCCACTCAGCTCCAATGGGCTCGCTTCGGGCAACACCCTGGAAGAAGCGACTTTGCACGGGCTTTTGGAGCTAATCGAACGCGACGCTCGCAGCCTATTTTTTCTCTCTCCTCGAAGCGAGCGCGATGCGCGCCGGCTCGGGCAAGAGACGATCGCCGACGAGGCCTGCCGGAGCTTGCTCGAGCGATTCGAACGCGCGGGATTGGCCGTTGCGGTTTGGGACATCACGACCAACTTGGGCTTAGCGGCATTTCTGGTCGGCGTTCTCGACCGTGAAGACAATCCGTTCAGACGAACTCCGTTGGCATATGGCAGCGGCGCGCACCTGGATCGCAACGTCGCGCTGCTGCGCGCGTTGACCGAAGCGGCGCAAACGCGTCTGACGAACATCGTGGGCACGCGTGATGACACGCTGCCCTCGCATTTGGAACATGCGCGAAGTCTGGAGCGGCAAGCCGCTTACCGCTCCGAGCTCGCCATCAGCATGCTACCCACGCGGAGCTTTCAGGATATCCCGCATTCATTCTTCGATTCATTCTCACGCGACCTCGAGTTCGTGCTCGCCCGCTTGCTCGAACACGACATGCCGCAAGCGCTGCGAGTCGACTTATCTCGCCCAGGCTGGCCGGTGCACGTGGTTCGGATGATCGTGCCGGGGTTGGAAGGGCACATCGACATGCCCGGTTACATCCCAGGCGAGCGCGGCGCGAGCTTGCTGAGGCAAGTGTGAATACCCGCATCTTCTGCGGACCAACGCTGCGCGGCGTAGAAATCGAGCGACACCTTCCGAGCGCGTCGATCGCCGGCCCGATTGCGCTGGGGGACGTGATTGCTGCGCTCGACGATGGCGTCGAGCGAATCGCGATCGTCGATGGCTTCTTCGATCAACGGCAGCCGGTCTGGCACAAGGAGATCTTGTTCGCGTTGCACGCTGGAGTGCAGGTGCTCGGGGCCGCGAGCATGGGCGCGCTCCGAGCCGTCGAGCTCGAGCATTTCGGTATGCGCGGCATCGGCAAGATCTTCGAGCTTTACCGCGATGGCTGGCTGGAGCGCGACGACGAAGTGACGGTCGTACATGCCGCCGCATCGGAAGGATACCGTGCGCTTTCCGACGCGCTCGTGAACATGCGCTTCACATTTCGAAAGGCCGCGCGCGCCGCGATCATCAGCGATGAATTCGCAGAACATTGCGCCGGTCTCTCGGAGCAGCTCTTCTACGCGGAGCGTACGTACCAGACCGTGCTGAGTGTCGCAGCGCGCGACGCAACGCGGAGCACCGAAGCCGAACGACTCCGAACTTGGCTCAGCGAGAAGTCCAATCACGTCGACCAAAAGCGGGCCGACGCGCTGGAGCTAGTGCAGGTGCTCGCCGGACCTCCGTTGCCCGGGGCGCGTCGTTCGTTTGCGTTCGCGAATACCGATGCCTGGGCCCAATTCCTCGCCCTGAGACGAGCCGGTCGCTGAAATCCTCGCGGAAAGAGGCGTGGGGAAGCCGACGCACGCTCGACGCGTCAGGTCTCTCTGGTTGCGAGAAACGCCCGGACCTCGAGGCAACTGGGCAACATGGCAGGAAAACCGTTGCCCCGCGCACGACGTCAGCCGCGCGGAGCCGGTCGAAGCGCGGTCTGACAAGCCCGTGTTCTCGCGGCATTTCGAGAAGAGCGGGCAGACCTTGATGGTGACCAACGACAACGCCGCCGCGGAGAACGCTGGCGACGCAATCGTCGACGCGAGCTTGAAGCCTTGAACCCGCGACGCCGATTGCGAAATTGCGTGGCTGGGACGCCGAAGGCTACGCCGCCGTCGGACGCTCATTCGTGACCATCAACAATCACCCGTAAGAGTGATAGGATTGTTTTTGGGTTTCACTGCGCGCCGGGCGCGGCATTGGGAGAAATCCGCGCTGAGCGGCCGCTCAGGCTTCGCTTGGTTTTCTGGGCGCGGGCGCGGGCTCGTCTTCGACCGGGCTGCCCGGATGTTGCTCGCGGCACGGCACAGGCCGTTGCGGAATGCCTACGGTGTTGACGACGAAGCCCGCGACGAGTCCGTCGGAGTCGACCCACGCGATGATCATTTGTGTGCCCATCGCGGTGTGATCGGGGCTGGTCATGATCGCGACGGAACTCCAGTTGAGCGTGGCCATGTCGCCGTCGCGTCCCTGACCCGTCGGGTTGCCGAAGCTTTTCACCAGCTGCTCGGCCGTGGTTCGGCAGATCTTGACGCTCGCGATCGCGTCGTCGGGGATGAACTTGTTCATCTGCACCCCCCGCGGCTGCGTTTCGGCCGGAGCACACGAAAACGAGCTCATTGCCAGCGCCACCGCACACACTACCCGTGAATCCCACATGCGGCAGGAGCTTAGCAAAACCGCCTCCCGACTTGGCGACGCATACCCGCTGGTGTACTTAGATTCGATGGTTGGGCGGCGTCGGATCGTACAACACTGGAGCGGAACGTACGTCGTAAGTACTGGCTCGTCGCAAACGCGCGCCACGGATCAGGTTGGGGAAGACTCCGATCGAACCAGCCGCGCACTGTCGATCTTCATGTTCGATTTTCGGAACGGCGATCCCGCGCTGTCACGGGTGATCGAAGAAGTTCATCGGGCGCTCTATCCAAGCGCACGCCTGACCGGTGTCGAGGGCGCTGCAGCGCGCTCGAGCCTGCATTGCGAGCGGGTCGAACGCGAGCTCTTGGCTGCTTCGCGCGCGGGGTTGCTGTCGATTTCGCCGCGACCGGCAGCGTTGCCCGCGCGCCGACACATCAGCGAATTTCCACAGCTCGGTCCCGATACCGCCAAGGACGAGACGGAAGAGCTTTCCTTCCTCAGCGTCGAATTGGTGGATGAGGAGGGCAATCCCCTCGGCAACGTTGCCTACGAAGTGTTACTCCCTGACGGGCACACGCGTACCGGCGTCGTCGGCTCGTCAGGAAAGGCCACACTGCGGGATATCCCAGCTGGCCAATGCAAGCTCACGTTTCCTGACTTGGATGGCGCTTCGTGGAGCGCCCACACGGGCTAGGACTCACCAGCAAATGAGCGAACCGGTGTAACCGCACTCGGGTCGTTGCATCAGCGCATACGCGGCGCCGGTGAGCAAACCGCTCGCCAAGCCGATCCCGCCGCCCGCCACGATTTGCCCGCCAGTCTCGAAATTCCCCGAGCTGCGACCGATGCCGGTGATGGTTGCCAACGCCAGCGGCGCGAACACGTTGCCCGCAAAGGAGCCAATATTGAACCTTCCGCCGCTCCACTTGAACGTGTCCACGAGGAACGTCGCGGTCCCTTGACCGAGCGCAGAGAACGCCGCGAAAGAGTGCGTAGAGAGCATGCCGTAGGTTTCGCAACCCGGGCCGCCCTGGTTTGCGTCGTTGCAACCGGGACGGAAGCCTTTGAAGCTGTCTTTCAAGCCGTATTCGTTGAGGAGCGCGAGGCTCGTGAGCGTCATCACCGGCGCCAGCACGGAGACGTGCCAACGGCCCTTCCAGCCTACCGTCACTTCCGGGTCCGAATAGAACACGCGCGGCATGAATAGCTGCGTCCCGAGGGCGCTCACCGCAGTGATGGTCGTCACCGTGCGCCAACTGTCACTGCGTTCGGGAGCCGTTTGCGCCGACGCACCGCGAGCAATCGCAAGCAAACTGATTATCGCGATGAGTATGAATCGATTTTTCATCCGCCCTCGGCTCGTCACTCCGCGGCGGAGTTTCGCCCGCGCTCGCCGTTTCGGACAAATAAATGCGCGGGCTCAGGGCGCTCAGCGCTGGCCGGAACCCCGAGGTCCGGGCGGAACCGAGTGGTGCGGCTGCTCCATGGTGCCGTCCGCGCGCCTTTGTTCGCCATCTGCCAACCCACGGTAGGCTTGGCCGAACTCGCGCCCGAACAACACGGAGAACAGCCGCTTCTGGTCGTCGGCCAGGTCTCCGTGGCGGCCCTCGTACACCTTCCACAGCGCCTTGTGGTGGCCCTGAAGGAGGCCGGCTTTGTGCCGCGGCTCGTTGGCGACGCGCTCGATCTCGCTCGGTGAGAGCTCGTGCAGCAGCGATTTCACGCCCATCATCACGCCGTTCAGCATGGCCACCTCGTGGATCATGATGTCCGCGAATACGCTTTCGACGGCGCGTGAGGCTTCGAACGAGCGATCGCGAAAGTCCAGCAAGCGCAGCGCCAATTCATCGACGTCGTGCGCGTTTTCGACGGCGGATTGCGGATCACCCGGAGCGCGTTGCCTTTGGCGCAGCGCAAATTCCGTCTCGAACTGGCGATGCCCGTCTTTCAACGGCACGAAGCTCTTCAAAAAGACGTTGATGGTCTCGTTCAATTTGCTGATGAACTGGGCCACGTCTTCAGCGCTGTTCGGCGCGCCCACGCTGGGCAAGTAGTGGATCGCCATTTCGCGAACCGCTTGCAGAGCGAGCTCCTGCGGGGACGTTTTCGCGTCCGCATGCAGGGTGACGCCGTGGTCCGCGAGCATTGCCCGAAAGCGCGGTTCGGATTCGAGCATCGGCAGCAAAGTGGTGATCTGAAGCGCGAAGCCGGCGCGCGCTTCCTTCGGAATTTCGCCGAGCGTCGTGTTCGTCATCTTGAGCACCGCGTCGATGCTCTTTTTGGCCGCGTCGAGCGGTTCGCGCAGCGCCGCGAGCCGTGGAGCGAGCCGCTGCAGCACGGCTTGGTCGCGCAGCTGCTCGCCCTCAGCGCCGGACATTTCCCGGAACATGGTCGTCGCGTGCAGCGGGCGTTGAGGGGCGCTGGGGGCCGGAGCCTCGATAGATGGCGTGTAGACTCGGAAAACCAAATTCAGAATCGCGAATTCGAAGCCGTGGTGGGCGAGGAACACGCTCTGGTTCGGCGGCACTCGGCCGCCCTTGAGCAGCGTGCCGTTGGTGCTGCCCAGGTCGCGTAAGGCCAGCTGTCCGTCCTGGATCTCGAGCACCGCGTGAAATTGCGAAACGAAGTTGTGCTCGAGCACCAGGTCATTCAGTGCGTTGCGGCCAATACGCACCGGCAACCGCGGAAATACGCGATCGAAAACCTGGTTGCTTTGCGAGTCCTGAACTCGGACCCCGACCGCCAATGTCACCCCTTTGAGGGTACACCTTCCGGGCCTCGACGGCGAATTTGGAACGAACTTGCCTGGGACACCCTTCGAACGACTAACCTATGCATGCTCCGGGCGGGGTGTGACGTGTTTTCACGCCGCACACCGTCGGCTAGGCTGATGGCCCGGCACCACATCGACACACATCGTCGTCGTGATTCGGAACGTTTCCGTTACTCTGCTCAAACACTCAGACTAACGCGGGCCGCCCTGCGGAACTTCGGGGGACGAAGAGAACTCATGTTGTCAGTCGAGCCGCGCAGCTTGCTTCGAAAACTCAACCCGAGCTCTACGCGCGCCTTGGAGGCCGCTGCCAGTGCGTGCGTCAGTTCACGTCACTATGAAGTCACGGTCGAGCATTTTTTCGCGAGTTTGCTCGACGACTCACAGTCCGACGTGGCCAAGATTTGCTTACACTTCGGGGTTGCTCCGGAAGTAGTTCGCGCGCGCCTGATGCGAGAAGTCGGGACGTTTCGCAAGGGCAACGCGGGTAAGCCCGTGTTCAGCAGTTTGCTGCTCGAGTGGATTCAAGACGCCTGGGTATTGGCTTCGGCCGAGCGGAACGAGACGAGTGTTCGCTCCGCGCATCTGTTCGTGCGCTTGCTGCTGACGCCCGAGCGCTACACGCCGGCCGAGCTGCCGGAGCTGCGTGATTTGCCGCGTGACGAAATCCGCCAGAAGTTCGAGACCTTCGCCGCTGACAGCGTCGAGCAAGCGCAAGCCGCCGAAGCGGCCGAGGCGGCCCCTGGCCAGGCCGCGCGCATGCCGGCTCGCGGTGATGGCGCGCTCGACAAGTTCACGACGGATTTGACCGAACGCGCGCGAAGCGGCGCGATGGATCCGGTTTTCGGCCGTGAACACGAAATCCGCCAGGTGATCGAAATTCTGGTTCGCAAGCGCAAGAACAACCCGATCATCGTGGGTGAAGCTGGCGTCGGCAAAACCGCGCTGGTCGAAGGCCTCGCGCTGCGTATCGCCGAAGGCTCGGTGCCCGATCAGCTCAAGAAAGTTCGGGTGCTTTCCCTCGATCTGGGTTCACTCCAAGCCGGCTCCGGCGTGCGCGGTGAGTTCGAGAGCCGGCTGAAGGGTGTGATTGACGAGGTGAAAGCTTCACCCCAACCGATTGTGCTCTTCATCGATGAAGCGCACACGCTGATCGGCGCGGGTGGTCCTCAGGGCGGCGGCGATGCGGCGAACTTATTGAAGCCCGCGTTGGCCCGCGGCGAGCTGCGTACGGTGGCTGCCACGACGTACGCTGAGTTCAAGCGCTACTTCGAGAAGGATGCCGCGCTCGAGCGTCGCTTCCAACCCGTCCGAGTAGAGGAGCCGTCACAAGATACGGCGATTTTGATGCTGCGCGGCCTTTCGCGTCGTTTCGAAGCCGCGCACGGCGTGTTGATTCGCGACGAAGCGGTGCGCGCGGCGGTCGCGCTCTCGAGCCGGTATATTTCGGGCCGTCAGTTGCCGGACAAGGCCGTAGATGTGCTCGATACTAGCGCGGCCTACGTCAACCTGCTGCGCAACGCGCCGCCAGCCGTGGTCGAAGACACGCGCGCGGAATTGGAAGCCGTGCGCCGCGAACTCGAAGCGTTCACGCGCGATGCCGCCGCCGGCGTGGCCATGGACGAGGACGCACGGGTCACCGCCGAAGGACGTCAGAGCGACTTGCAAAAGAGCCTGGAGGGCTACGAGCAGAAGCTCGCGCAGCAACGCGCAATCGTCGAACGCATCACCGGCCTCCGTAAGGAAGTCGCGACGGCCGAGGCGAACGCCGACAAACGGCGGCAGCTGAGCGCGGCTCTTGCCGAGCTGAACGCGATCCCCACCGCGGAGCGCTTGGTCGCCGCTGACGTCGACGAAGCCATCGTTTCGTCGGTGGTGGCCGATTGGACAGGCGTTCCCGTCGGGAAAATGGTCGCGGACGACGTGCAAGGCATCCTCGCCTTGGAGGAACGACTCACCGAGCGAGTACGCGGGCAACGCGCCGCGCTCTCGCAAATCGCCGTGGAATTGCGCTCCGCTCGTTCGGGCCTGAAGCCTCCGAATACGCCGCTGGGTGTATTCCTTTTGGTCGGACCGAGCGGCGTCGGCAAGACCGAGACTGCGCTCAGTCTGGCGGACCTGATGTTCGGTGGTGAGCGCTTCATGGTCACCATCAACATGAGCGAGTTCCAGGAGCGCCATACCGTGTCGCGCCTGATTGGCTCTCCGCCGGGCTACGTGGGCTTTGGTGAAGGTGGTGTGCTGACGGAAGCCGTGCGCCACCGGCCCTACTCGGTGGTGCTGCTCGACGAAGTCGAAAAGGCCGACAAGGAAGTGTTGAACCTGTTCTATCAGGTGTTCGACAAGGGCATGCTGTCCGACGGCGAGGGGCGCGTCATCGACTTCAAGAACACGGTCATCATCCTCACCTCGAATTTGGCTACGGACCTCATCACTCAAGCCGCGATGCCGGATCGACCACCACCGGACTACGAGCAACTCGTTGCGCTCGTAAAGCCGACGCTCAGCGCCTATTTCAAGCCTGCCCTGTTGGCGCGCATGACCGTGATCCCGTACGTGCCGATTCGACCCGAAGCGTTGCGTGAGATCGCTCGCCACAAGCTGGACGCCGTAGTCAAACGCGCTTGGGAGTCGCACCGCATTACCCTGCGCATCGATCCCGCGGTCATCGACGCCGTGGCCGATCGCTGCCGCGAGGTGGAGAGCGGCGCGCGCAACATCGACCACATTTTGCGCGGCTCCGTGCTGCCTCTGGTCTCCGCTACGATCCTTCGGGGCATGGCCGACGAACAACCCGCATCGGTCCTCGACCTCGCGCTGGGCGATGACGGTGCCATCGTGTGCGTGAAAGGTGCCGCGCCGTGACAGGTGGACGCTGGGCGGGCATGACCGCTCTCATTTTTTCTACCGTGCTCGCATCGAGCAGCCTCAGCGGCTGCTCGACACCGCAGGCGCCCGCAAAAGAGGCGGGCAAGTGCACGCTTCAGGTCGTCAGTGCGGCAATCATCGCCTCACCGAACATCAATCCGACCGATCTGGGAGAGCCGCGTCCGGTTCAGGTCCGCATCTACCAACTCAAGACCGATACTCGTTTTCAAAACGCGGCCTTCGAGGACATCTGGAAGAAGGACAAGGAGACGCTGCAAGACGACTTGGTGAAAGTCGACGAACTGTCGGTGTATCCGAACACGCGCACGCAGTTGAAGTTCGAGCGCGATGAAGCTGCACAGTTTCTGATCGCCGCGGCGCTGTTTCGCAGCCCGAAGGGGCGGAGCTGGTTCACCTCTTTCGAATATCCACCGTCGCCGGCCAAGGGCGAGTGTGGAGCCCCCGCTTGCACGAGCGGCGAGTGTGACGCGGCAGCGGGCCCCGTTTCCAACCCGCAGTTCTTCATCTGGATCGATGATACGCGGGTCGAAGACGGCATCGAGCACGCGGGGGATTTTCCAGCTGGCGGCGTGACGGAGGTGCCGCTCGCTGGAAAGTCGTCTTCCTCGTCGTCAGCGGCGTCGACGGCCGCTGACGCCCTGAAGAGCCAGGCTCAAGGCAGTATCCCGAGCGCACCGAGTGCCCCGAGTGCTCCGAATGCTCCGAGTGCCCCGAATGCTCCGAGTGCCCCGAGCCTGCCCAAGGTGATGCCGTGAAGCTGCGTAAGCCAGTCTGGACCGAGGGCTTATTCCTCACCCAGCACCACTTTCAGTCGCAGGACCGCTATCACGAAGACTACGTCAACGAGCGGTTTCAAGCCATGTTTCCCCATAGCTGGGGGATCATTCAATTAGACATCGACGAGCGTGCGCTCGGCGCTGGCCTCTTCAAAGTCACCCAAGTGGTCGGCATTCTCCCGGATGGCACGCCCATCTCTTGCGGCGCCGAATTGGACGACGCGCCTCCGCCCCGACAGCTCGAGGCGGCGTTCGCGCCGCACATGGCGACGCTCGGCGTGTACTTGGTCTTGCCTCACGAATCGGACGCCACCGCCAATGTCGACCTGGAAAGTCGACCTGGATCCATGGCCCGCCACGTGCGTCAACAAGTGCGGGTCATGGATAGCAACACCGGCGTGGGACAGCAGGACGTGCCTTGGGCCCGCCCGAATTTGCGCTTGCTCTTGGGTGATGAACGTCGTGAAGCGTTCGAGTCCTTACAAATCGCGGAGCTGATTCGCGGCCCCGGCGGAACCATCGCGCTGCGCGACACCTTCGTGCCGCCGGTGCTTCGGCTCCGTGCCTCCTCGTTCCTCGCGCTCGGTTTTGGGCGAGTGCTGCGCGAGATGACCACGCGGCAGCGCAGTTTGGCGGCCTCTCGCCGCCAACGCTCGGCCGCGAGCATCGACTTTCAGGCCAGTGATGCCGCCAAATTTTGGCTGCTGAATGCGCTGAACGAGAGCATTCCGGCGTTTTCCCACTTGGTGGACCACGGCGAAGCGCATCCCGAGGAAGCGTACCTGACGCTCGCGAGGTTGATCGGCAAGCTGTGTACCTTCGCTACCGACGGCGATCCGACGACGATTCCCAAGTTCAACTACTTGAATCTGGGTGACGTGTTCGAGCCGATGTTCGCTCGCGCGCTGTCCTTGTTGCGCACCGTCATTGCCGAGCGCTTCGTCGAGATCCCGCTCGAGCGTCGCGATGACGGCATGCACCTCGGCAAGATCGAAGACGCGACCGTCCTGCGCTACGAGTTCTTCCTCGCGGTCACCGGGACGATGCCCGAAGCAGAGGTGCGCGATCGCTTGCCCAAGCTAGCGAAAGTCGCTTCCTGGCGGCAGATCGGCGCGCTGCTCAACTCTGCGGTGAACGGCGTGCGAATCGAGCTCGAGTATCGACCGCCGGGCGCGCTGCCTGCGAAGCCCGGCATGATGTTCTTTCACATGCAAAAAACGCCCGACTATTGGCCTGACGTCCAGGGTACTGGCACCATCGCGTTTTACCATCCGCTGCCGCGCGAGGCGCTGAACTTGGTGCTCTACGCCGTCGATCCAGAAAACCTATGACGGGAATGCGCGATGCTTGAGCAGATGTATTGGGTTTGTTCGGATTGCTTGACCCTAGCGATGCAGCTCGGGGCGGCGCAGGATCTGCCGGCACCTCAGGTGCTGCGCCAGCGCATCACCGGGCTGCTGGAGGCGATGAACGCGCGCGCGAGCGAAGCCGGCATTCCTCCTGGGGACTTGAGTGAAGCGCTGTACGCCATCGTCGCGTTCATGGACGAGCAGATCTTGCGCTCGCAATGGTCGGGGCGGCAGCAGTGGATGGGCCAGCCGCTGCAGCTCACGTATTTCAACGAGAATACGGCAGGCGAGGGCTTTTTTCAGCGCATGCAGTCGCTCGAGCAACGCCCGAATCAGGCGCACGTGCTCGAGATCTACTACTTGTGCTTGGCGCTGGGCTTTCGCGGCAAGTACGCACTCCACGCGGCAGGCGACCTCGACGCGGTCGAGGAGCGCGTCGGCAGTGTGCTCAATCGCCAACTGCGGTCGAGTGACGAGCTGAGCCCGCACGGCTATCAACGCGACAACGTGCGTGGCTTCAACCGGCGCCCAACTCCTGTCGTGCTGGCGGGCGCTGCGTTCTTGGCGCTGTCGGTGCTCGCGTTCATCGTGTTGAAGGTGGTGGGCGCGATGAACGCATCGGCGGGGGCGGGGGAGATTCGCCATTCGGCGCCCGGACAGGTGCCGAATCCGGTCTCGTTGCTGCATCTGCACGAGACGAGCGGATCACGAATCGCATCAGGACGAGGGTGAATCGATGTGGCTGTGGGTAGTTTCGGTTCTGTTGCTGATCGTGATTTGGGCGGGCTCCTTCGCCTTGTCGGTGCTGGGCGTCGATGTCGCGATCTGGATTCGCGTCTGCCTGACGATTGCCGTCGTGCTGCTGGTGGTCGGGGTACTCGTGTATCGGCGGGTGCGCGCGGGAGCGCGGGCCCGCGCGCTCGAGCGTGAAATCATCAAGCAAAGCCAGGCGCAAGCCGCGATCGCCAAGCCCGATCGTCGCGCCGAGATCATGGAGCTGCAGCGCCAGATCGAGCAAGGCATCGGCGCGCTGCAAAAGACGAAGGTTGGCAAAGCGCATGGCTCTCGAGCGCTCTACGTTCTGCCCTGGTACGCGATCATCGGTCCGCCCGGTGCCGGCAAAACCACAGCGCTTCGTCACTCCGGCTTGGTGTTCCCGTTCCTCGACGCGAACAGCGGTGGCGGTCTCAAGGGCGTCGGCGGCACGCGCAACTGCGACTGGTGGTTCACGAACGAAGCCATCATTCTCGACACTGCCGGCCGCTACGCCACCCAAGATGACGACAACGAGGAGTGGCTAGGTTTCCTCGGGCTGCTGCGTAAGTTTCGCCCGGAAAAACCGCTCAATGGTTTGCTGGTGGCGATCTCCGTCCAAGATTTGATGGAGGCGAGCGAAGAACAAATCGCCGCTTACGCTCAGAAGCTGCGCTCGCGTATCGACGAGATCATGACTCGACTGGACATGGTCCTGCCGGTCTATGTCGTCTTTACCAAGGTCGACCTGGTGGCGGGCTTCGTCGAATTCTGGGAAGACCTCCGCAAGAGCGAGCGCGATCAGATCTTCGGCGCGACGTTCCCGGTGCAATTCGCCGATGCGGCGGATGCTCGGGCGTCGTTTGCGCGCGAATTCGAGACCTTGAGCTCGACTCTCCACGCGCGGGCGCTGCGCACGATCCGCAGCCAGCGCCCCCCGAAGCGCGTCAAAAGGTGTTCCAGTTCCCGCTCGAATTCCGAGCGCTGAAGGGCGACTTGGAGCAGTTCATCGCGCTGCTCTTCCAGCGAAATACCTACCAAGAGAATCCGGTCTTCCGCGGCTTCTACCTGACCTCCGGCACGCAGGAAGGCATTCCGATCGATCGCGTGCTCGGTGGAATGGCTCGCGCGTTCGGCCTGCGAAGACCGCAAGCCGTCGGCGGTCAAGCGCAGCCGAAGAGCTACTTCGTCACGGATCTTTTCAAGCGCGTGATCTTTCCCGACCAAGATTTGGCCGGGCGAACCAGCTCCGAGCTGCGCCGTCAGCGCTTGGTGCGCATGGCGATCGCCGCGGCGGCCGTCTTCTTCGGTTTGATCTTGGCTGCGCCGGCGCTCGTTTCATTCGCCAAGAACCAAACCCTGATCCAAAGCAGCACGACTACGGCCAAGGCCGCCTTCACCGTCAACTGGAAGGACCAACAGCCTGAGCTTCCGAAGGTAAAGAACCTCGCTCCCGCTCTCACTCAGCTGAAGCAGCTAGACACCTGGGACTCGGAAGGGCCCCCGCTCGGCATGCGTTGGGGAATGTACTCGGGCGACACGCTGTTCCCCGCGTACCGCGACGCATTCTTGTCCACGGTCGATACAGGGATCGTGCAGCCGGCCAAGGCACAGATCGAGCGCAAACTTCGCGGCCTCGTCGCCATGGGCACGATGCCGCCCGCGCTCTTCGCCGAGTACTACAATCAGCTCAAGCTCTACATCATGCTCGGCGGACTCGAGCACCTCGATATCGACTGGGCGACGCCGCGTTTGACTGCGGATTTTGTGGACGCGATTCATCAGAACGATCCAGCGCTGACCGAGGCGACGCTACCGCTCGTGCGCTATTATCTAGAGTTCGTGCAGCGTAAAGCGATTCTGCCCTGGACGACGTCACCTCAGTTGATCGCGCAGACCCGCGGCGTGCTCTTGCAAGCGCCGCAGATCGACCGCATGTACGAAGTATTGGTCCGGGATGCGAATGCCGAAATTCCGGCGATCCGCATGCAGACCATCTTCTACGGCTCGGTTGCGCCGTTCGTCAGCGCGAAGGAGGGGCTGCAGGTAGACGGCGCGTACACGAACGCCGGGTGGGTGCGAATCAAGGCGTTGCTCGGAGCGCAGCAATCCAAGCTCGCCGACGAGAGCTGGGTGCTCGGTGAATCGACGGGCAAGGCGAGCGACAGCGTCGACAAGCAAATCGCCAAGCTTCGCGAGCTATACTTTTCTCGCTTCAACGCGGCGTGGACCAAATTCTTGGTCGACATGGTCGTGACGAAGCCGGAAAATGCCTCCTCCGCGCTCGACGAGCTGAACGCGCTCAGCGAGCCTGAGTGGCCTTATCTACGGCTCCTGCGCACCTTGCACGAAAATGTGGCGCTCGATGTCAGCGAGGAAACCACGGCTGGGACCGTGATCGAAGGGCTGGCCGAGCGCGCAAAAGAAAAGATCGAAAGGCGCTTCACCGATGCCGGCGCGCCGCCGTCGGCACCCGAGCGGAAGATCTCTCCGGTCGAACGCGCGTTCAAACCGATGAGCGAGTTCGCAGGTCTCGATGGCGATCAAAAAGCCGATAAGGCAGCACCTTCGGGTCTGGCGCAGTACCAAGCGTTGCTCGCCAAACTCGTCGGCGTGTTGACGGACCTGCGTGATTCACAAGCGCCGCAAGACCCCAAGGCGATTGCCGGTCTATTCGAGGAGGCGTTTCGCACGACCAGTGCTCTTCTGGCTGGTCAAGATGGCTTCACCCGGCCGCTCTTGTCGCCCTATTTGATGCGCCCGATCACCGGTGCATGGAGCGGCGTGGTCAATGACTCCGGCGGCGCGGCCAGCGGTTTGTGGGAGGTCAGCGTTTGGGACAAGTGGCGCACGCTCGAGCCGCTCTACCCGTTCACGAACTCCTCGAAGGACACCAAGCTCGAAGACTTTACCGCGTTCTTCAAGCCCAAGACCGGCCTGCTTTGGGGGTTCTTGGCCGAGAATCTCCAGGGCACCTTGGAGAAGACCGGCGGCACGTTCCGCCCCACGCGGCGCTTTCAGTCGACGACCAATTTCGTCGACCAGTTCCTGAGCAATTGCTTGAAACGCGGCGACGAGATCACGAACACCGTGTTCCCGGGTGGATCTGAAACTCCGAACGTCGAGTTCGACGTCAATTTGCACTCGGTGAGTCCGGACGTCTCGGAGGTGCGACTCGAGATCGACGGCGTCGTACACGTGTACAAGAACACGCCCGAGGAATGGCTCAAGGCTCGCTGGCCCGCGAAGGATGCACAGTCTCACGGTGCGCGAGTGCACATTCGGGGCTCTTCCGGGCTCGACGAAGAGATCATTCGCACGGGCGATTTCGGGTTCTTCCGCCTGCTCGACGCAGCCAACGAGATTACGGCTGGGACGGCTGGAGGGCGCCCGGACGGCGCTCAAACCTTGGTCGCCACGTGGAAGCTGCGCTCACCCGGCGCCTTCTTCAAGCTCGACGTTCGGCCGGTGCATTCGGAGGCCAAGCTTTCTTCGCTCTTGTTCAGGAATTACAAATGTCCGCGAGTCATCGCCACGGCTAGCGCAAAATGACGATGTCGGTTGGAGGCCATCCTGGCGCAGGCGCGCGCGTTGGCGCTTTCGGCAAGACTCCACGCGCGGCGGACTTCTTGTATTACGGGCCCGTCGACGCGGACACGCAGGCCCTTCGTGATTGGCTCGAAGATGGGGTCTCTTGGGCGTCCGCGCGCGCGCCCGAGGTGTGGCGCCAAGCGCTGACCGAGCTCCCGGTGTTCGGCTTCGTTTTCCGCGCGCCGAGCGGAAACCTCGTGGTCGGTGCCTTGCGACCGAGCTCGGACTCCGTGGGGCGCCATTTCCCGATCAGCGCTTACGTCGTGTTGCCCGGCCCGGGCTTGAGTACGTATCCACACGTGCTTCCATTGTGGCTCGGCGAGCTCTTGCAGTACGCGGCGGGCGCGGTGCTCACGGACGACGTGCTGGGCGCCGTCGCTCAACTCGAGGTTACGATAGCGAGCGGCGCGCTACTGCCGCTCTCCGGGCTGCATCAGGACGCGCGCGACTACGCGGAGTGGGTCAACGCGACCGAGCTGACCGTTGCTTTCGATACGCTGTTCGGCGCGGAATCACGTGCCAGCGCGATTCAAGCGTTGCACACCATCTCCGAAGCCATTCTGCCGTTTCGCAGCCGTGAGCGACCGAAGACGCCGCTCTCGGTTCGGGTGCCGCTCGGAGCCGCCGGGGCCGGCGGCGCTGCGTTTTGGATCGACGTCGTGCGCCACGCTGCGGGCTGGCGCGACACGGTCCCGACATTTTTCTGGTCGTCCAGCGAAGCTGGGGGCGAGGCCATCGTTCAGTTGGGTGACGTGCCAGCAAGCTCGCTATCGGCGCTCTGGCACGCGGACGCCGGGCGCGAGCACGTGTGCGACCTCACGCATTTGACCGCCGCCGACGCCGCCAGGTTTTTCCCACTGCTTCCGCCCGCAGTTGCTGCGGTGCTGACTCGGGCTGACGCGCGCGTCAGCGATCTCCTCAACGCTCTCCACAGTTGAACGAAGCTTTCGCCATGGCCCTACTCGATGAACTCAGCGAAAACGCCGCGCGCTTCTCGACGCCGATCGCCGGCGCCAAGCCAGTCGGCAATGACCCTTCTTACGAACCCGAATTCGAGCGCGTCAAAGCCGAGATCGACAAGCTCACTGCCTTGAGCGGCGGCGCCCCGGCTTGGGACGAAGTGGTCTCGGGCAGTGAACGCTTGCTGCAAGAGAAGGCCAAGGATCTCCGGCTGTGCGTTTGGAGCAGCATCGGTCAGATGCGGCGCTCGGGTGCGCTCGGTCTGGCTCGCGGAATGGTGATGACCAGCAAGGTGTGCGCGAGCTTCTGGGAAGAGATGTACCCGGATCGGCCACGTGCGCGGGCGAACTTGGTCGCGTGGCTCAGCGAGCAAGCATCAACCGAGTTGATGGCGCTCAACCCGACCGCCGACGATCGCCCCGCGCTGGAGGTGATCGAGAGTGTGTACGGGGAGCTCGACACGCTGCTCTCGGAAAAGCTCGGTCAAACGTACCCGGGAATGGGCGGGTTGCGCTCCGCGGTGCGTGAAAAGCTGCGGCAAGCGCCACAAGCCGCGCCGCCGCCACCTCCGCCACCACCAGTCAGCGCCGCGCCCGTTGCCGCTGCACCGCCACCCGTGGCTGCGCCTCCTCCGGTAGCTACCTCTGCGCCCAGCTTCACTGCGCCCGAGGCTCCGAGCGTTGCTGACGCTGAAGACGCGATCAATGCGCTACGCGCGGTCGGCAAGACCATCACCAGCGCCGCCAAACATCTGCGCAAGGCGGATCCCGCGGACGTTTGGCCTTATCGCTTGCAACGCACGGGCGCGTGGCTCGCGGTGCGTGCTGCACCTCCGGTCGAAGGCAAAGCGACGCGCATTCCGGCACCCCCGGCGGAGCATCGCAAGCGTCTCGAAGCACAGCTTGCCGAGCAGCAGTGGCTGGTCCTGCTGACGACCGCCGAGGACCTCACCGGAACGTTCTTGTTCTGGTTCGATTTGCACCGCTTCGTCGCGCTAGCGATGGATCGCTTGGGTGTGCAATTCGCGGCCGCGCGTGAAGCGTTGGGGCGCGAGGTAGTCGCGTTCGTCACTCGGAATCCCGCGTTGCCCAAGCTGACCTTTGCCGACGGCACGCCGTTCGCAGATGCCGCCACTGAGACTTGGCTCGCTGAAGAGACTCAGAAATGGGCCGCAAGCGGCGCAACCGCGGGCCCCAGCGCCGCTAGCGCCGAAGACGAGGAGCTCGCTCAGCGCTTCGAGGAGGCACGTGAGCTCGTGGTCGGTGGCAAGATCGCCGAGGGGTTGTCGATGGCCGTGCAACTGGCCAGCCGAGGTGCTGATGCGCGCACCCGGTTCCGTGCGCGGCTCAGCGTCGCAAAGCTTGCCATCTCCGGCAGCAAGCCCGACGTCGCGCGCCCGATTTTGGAAGGGTTATTGGCGGAAGCAGACCGTCACCAGCTGGAGCACTGGGAGCCCGAACTGTGCGCGGCCCTGCTCTCGGCCCTGTTTCTCTGTAGAAAAGCAACTTCGAAGCCCGGGACAGAAGAAGACTCGACCTGGTCCGCGATTTTTGCTCGATTGTGTCGGTTGGATCCGGGGGCTGCCCTGCGGCTCTCGGCCGGTTGAACCAAGGTCTTGGAGGTGATGTCGCTTTAGTCTCTAAGGCAGATTTCGTGCTACTAAACGTAAAGTCGGTCGGTCCTACATCGGGTCCGTGTGTGTCAACGAACCGTAAGTTAGGGGAATGTTGCGATGGCTAAGGAAGGCTCTGTTGCGCCGCAAGAGCGCGTAAACATCACGTACAAGTCGTCCGTCGGGGACGCACAAACCGAGGTCGAGCTCCCCCTCAAGATGCTCTTCGTCGGGGACTACACCTGCAAACCCGATCCACGACCGCTCGAAGAGCGGAAGCCGATCAACGTGGACAAGGACAACTTCCAACAAGTGCTCGCCGAGCAAAATCTGAGCGTGACCGCGACGGTGCCGGACAAGTTGTCCGCTGAACCGGGCGAGCTGAGCGTGTCGCTCAAGTTCAAGAAGCTCAGCGACTTCGGCGCTGACGCAGTGGTCGAGCAAGTTCCAGAGCTGAAAAAGCTCATGGATTTGAGGAACGAGCTTACCGCGTTGAAAGGACCGCTCGGCAACGTGCCGGCGTTCCGCCGCAAGATTCAAAGTTTGCTCCAGGACGACGGCGCGCGCGCGCGGTTGCTCAATGAGCTCGGTCTTTCCGAGAAAGCAGGAGGTTGAACGTGGCAGAAGAACAAGTCCAAGGTGGGACCACCACGACGACGATCGAGGGCGGCTCGCTGCTCGACGAGATCTTGAGCGAAACCAAGCTATCGCCGAGCGATGAAGGCTATGACGTCGCGCGTCGCGGCGTGCAGGCGTTCATCGCGGAGCTGCTGCAGCCCCAGCGCGGCCAGGAAAAGGTCGACAAGGCGTTCGTCGACTCGATGATCGCCGAGATCGACAAAAAGCTCTCGCTTCAGGTCGACGAAATCTTGCACCACAAGGACGTGCAGAAGCTCGAGTCCGCCTGGCGCGGCCTCAAGTTCACCATCGATCGCACGGATTTTCGCGAGAACATCAAGATCGAGCTCTTGAATTGCTCCAAGGCCGACCTGCTCGCGGACTTCGAGGACGCTCCCGAGATCACCAAGAGCGGCCTGTACCGCATCGGCTACACCGCAGAGTACGGTCAGTTTGGTGGCAAGCCGTACGGTGCGATCTTCTCGAACTACGAGTTCGGTCCGGGGCCGCAAGACGTCGCGCTGTTGCAAAACTGTGCGGCGGTCGCGGCCATGTCGCACTCGCCGTTCTTCGCGGCTGCGGGCCCGCAGTTCTTGGGTGGTAGCAACTACCTCGATCTGCCGAACTTGAAAGATCTGAAGGCGATCTTCGAGGGTCCGCAATACGCGAAATGGCAAGCGTTCCGCGAGTCGGAAGACGCGCGCTACGTGGGCTTGGTGATGCCGCGCTTCTTGCTGCGCCTACCGCAGGGCAACAACACCGTGCCGGCCAAGACGTTCCAATACGAAGAGGACGTGATCGGTCAGCACGAGAAGTACCTCTGGGGCAACGCCACGTACGCGCTCGCGACCCGCATCGCCGACAGCTTCGCCAAGTTCCGTTGGTGCCCCAACATCATCGGTCCGCAAGCTGGCGGTACGGTCGAGGATCTGCCGCTCCACCAGTATGAAGCCATGGGTGAAACCCAGAGCAAGGTACCGACCGAGGTCATGATCTCGGAGCGCCGCGAGTTCGAGCTCAGCGAGGAAGGCTTCATCTCCCTCACGTACCGTAAGGACTCCGATAACGCCTGCTTCTTCTCCGCCAACAGCACGCAGAAGCCGAAGTACTTCGGTCAGTCGCCCGAGGGGCGTGAAGCAGAGCTCAACTTCAGGCTCGGCACCCAATTGCCGTACATGTTCGTCATGTGCCGCATTGCGCATTACCTCAAGGTGCTGCAGCGCGAGCAGATCGGCTCCTGGAAGGAGCGCGGTGATCTGCAAAACGAGCTCAACAACTGGATCGGTCAGTACGTGGCCGATATGGATGCGGTCACGCCCGCGGTTCGCGGTCGGCGTCCGTTGCGCCAGGCTCAAATCACGGTCGAAGACGTGCCGGGCAACGCTGGTTGGTACAAGGTCGACATGAAGGTGCGCCCGCATTTCAAGTACATGGGCGCATTCTTCACGCTCGGTCTGGTCGGCAAGCTCGACAAAGAATGAGTCTCGCCTGACCCTGCGCGGCGCCGAATCAAGGTGCCGCGCAGCAATGCTCACTGTGCGCCGCTAGTGTTTCCACTGGCGGCGCAGTCGTTTCAGGAGGGCGGCTGCTTGTCGGCTGGCGCGCGCTGAGTCGCAGGAGCCGCAGGGACACGCAGTTTGAGCACCTGGCCCTCGAGAATGCGTGAAGGGTTTCGCAGCCGATTGTCGCGTACGACCTGGCGCGGGTTGACGCTGAACGAGGTCGCCAAGTCGGTGAGGTTGTCGCCGCGCTCGACCCGATAAGAAATGACGCGCTCGGTGACGGGAGCGGGGCGTTGGTCGAGGCCCAGCGCGCTGCGAACTTTTTCGGCGTCGCCTTTGAGTTCTGCGCTGGGGCCCATCGCTCCCGCCGCGGGCAGCGGAGGCGAATCGCGGCGAATCCGCCACGAGGGCGGCGGCTCGTCCGTGCGCCCGCCGAGCGGGCTCGAATCGCTGCTGCTCGGTTCGCGACGATCGCGGTCGCCCGAGCGCAGCAAGCGGTCGGACACAGCGTTGTCCGAGCTGTCGATACGCCGGCGTGAATCGTCGCTTTCGCGGCGCGCATCTGCGGAGCGTTCGCGATCGTCTTCGGAATCCCGCGTGCGCCGCGGACTCGGCGAATCGCTGTCGTCGCTGCCCATCGTCTCCCAGAACGGTCGTGGTTCGGTGGAGCGGCGGCGACTTGGATTGGTGCGCTCCAAGCGGGTGAGTGCCTGCGAGTCGAACTCGTCGCGACTCCAATCGAAGTCAGGAGAGACGTCTCGGTCCAATTCACGGTTTTCCTGTCGCGAGAGCAACGTGGGCAGCATGCTGCGCGCTCGCGAAAGCCCGTTTCCTGGGACGAATAGCGAGAGTGGCTCGCCGCGATCGGGCAAAATATCTCCGCGAATTTGCGGGTTGAGCTCGCGCAGCGCGCGCGTGCTCGTGCCTGCGGCGCGCGCGATCAGCGACAAGCGAATGCCGGATGGAACCTCGAGTTCGGCCGCATCGATGGGTTTTGCCAGCTCGACGTCGCCGAAGCCGAAGTATTCGAGGTTGTTGACCAAGACGGCCACGGCCAACACCTTCGGCACGTAAAGCTCCGTCTCTTTGGGCAAAGCGTCGGGGATCTGCGCCAAACTCCAAAAATCATCCACGCCGTATTGCTGCAGGCGATCGCTCAACGAGGCATAGCCGAGGTTGTACGCTGCGAGCGCCAAGTCCCAGGATTGGAAGCGCGCGAAGAGATCAGACAAGTGATCGGCGGCGGCGTTAGTGGCTTGGAAAATGCTTTGGCGCTCGTCGTAGTCGCGCGCGACGCTCAGGCCATAGGCTTTGGCGGTTTGCGGCATGAACTGCCACAGCCCGACTGCGCCAGCGCTCGAAACGGCAGTGGGCCAGAAGCCGCTCTCGACGAACACGATCGACAACAGATCGCGTGGCAAGTCGCGTTGCTCGAGGGCGCGAGTGATCACGCTTCGGTAGCGCCCGCTGCGCTTGAGCCAAGTCGTGAACAGCTTGCGGCCTTCCGGGTTGTTGGAAAAATAGCGAATGTATTTGGCGACGCGCGGATTTTGGCGCACCGGCAGCGACGGCATCCGGATGCCGTTGGGCCAGCGCGGATTCGGCGCGGCTCCGAGCGGACTCGAAGCACGCCATTCGTCAGCAGGTGGCGCCTCGCACGACTCGGTTGCCGGAGGCTGCGGCATCGACGCGGGCGGCCCGAGCGTGTCGTCAGCGAACAGTTGTTCCTCGGCGCGGCGCAGCGCTCGCAGCTCGCTCGATTCGGCTCCCCAATGCCCTTCCTGAGTCGCCGAGAGGGTGGCGGTTGCCGCCGCCTTGGGCACTGGATTGGCTGTCGGAATCGGTTGGAGTGGTGAGCGGCGCGGCATCAGCGCTGCCATCGCCGGCCACGGCCCGTCCGCAGGGACGCCGGCGGCGCTCGCTCCGAGGAGCCCCCCAACCAACAGCGCCATGCAATTCGTTCGGATCCGCATGTTACCTCCCCCTACTCTGCCACTTCGGGTTACATTGGCCTACATTCTGGCAAGCGTTGATTCGCTCGCGGCGCGCTCGTCAGGAGAGCAACCGCTCGAGGCGCGTCACTGCTTGTTTGAATTCGTGCTGGGCGCGGTGGACGCGGTCGTTTCGCGCGTCACGAACACCCGGTCCCAAAGCGAGTCAGCGCTGGGCGTCATTCGATCGTTCGACCAGGACAACGTCCGCAGGTGTTCGGCTTTGCGTAGCTCGCGCCCTTCGGAGTCTTTCGCCGCCACTTGCTCCAGCAGTTCGATGCCGTGCGGCTTGAACGACGGCGAGGTGACGAGGGTGTACTCCACCTTGCCTGTCACGCCCGGCTCCGAGCCCGTCGCAAAGCGCACGCGCTGGAGCGGAATTTGTGCCAGTTCCTTGAGCTGTCCGGACCAAGGCATATAAGTGACGAGCGTGGTGTCGCATGCGTCCTCGACGCCGCGACCGGTGCAGCGATCGTCAAGCGCCGTGACTAACAGCTCCGAACCCATGCGCTCGAGGCCGAAGCGGCTCTGCTTCGGGTTTCCGCGATAGGCGCCGAGCGCGTACATCTCGGCGTAGTCGTCGACCGTGCGCACGAGAGCGAGGACGCCGACCGCGTCGCCGTCCGGGCGTACGTGAGTCTTGAACCAAATCACTTTGATCCGGTTTGCGCCGCCACCGAAAACGAGATCGCCGCTTTGGGGCCGCAGCGGCGTGGCGTTTGCTTCACTTCCCTCGAAGGCTGGCTGCTTGAAGGCGGCTTCGCCGGTACAAGTCAGGGGTGATTGGGGAAGAATGCCGGCCTGCTCGTCGTATCCTGGGAAAACGAGCTTCCAATACTCTTCTTCCGTGAGCTGCCGCATGAACGCTGGGTTCTTTTGCGGAGGCAGGCGGACTACACAGGCGGGAAGCGGCGCGCCGCGTCGCGACGGATCGGAGGATACGGATTCTGCGGGTTCGGCGCAGGCGCACAGGGAGAAGGATGCAAATAGCGAGAAAAAAACGCCCAGCTTGGCGTAGCGCGCCTGGCGCGCTCCGTCGACATGCTGGTGGACTCGCATAGCTCCCTTCGACCACATTGTTCCCGTCCATCGGGATAGCGTGCCTGCCAAGATTCGCCAACTTCTCGGCCAAAGCCGCCGTCTCATTTTCTACGTGGTTCACCTCGGACTGAGAGCCGAACGACCGCGGACGAAAGCGTTCGAGCAACAGTTGTACTGCGGGGCGTTGCCGCTTAACTTATGATCCAGTTGCAGGGTGTCTCGAATCTCGAAGTGGGGAGTATCGCTCGCGCATCATCCGCGAACGAACCCTCGCAAGAACGTTGGAAGGTCGCAGCATGGCGCACGAGTTCTACGTAACCATCACGGGCACGAAACAAGGGGCATTCAAGGGAGAGAGCATTCGGGAGAAGCACTCGAGCAAGCTCTCCGGGCTGTCATACAGCCACTCGATCCAATCACCGCGTGACGTCGCGACTGGCCAAGCCAGCGGCAAGCGACAACACGGCGCGGTCCAGATCACGAAGGAGTGGGGCGCCGCGACTCCACAGATCTTCCAGGCGCTCGTGAGCAACGAAGTCTTGAAAGACGTGCTGTTCGAGTTCGTCCAAACGACGCCGGACGGGATGGAGCAGGTCTACTATACGGTCAAGCTGATCAACGCCACGGTGTCCGCGGTCTCGTACACGACCGGCGGTGGCGAGAGCGCGGAGAGCGCGAAGACCACCGCGACTCACGACACGCACGAGTTGGAGAAGGTCTCCTTCACGTATCAGCGCATCGAAGTCGAGCACAAAGCCGGGAAGACCTCGGCCGTGGACGATTGGCGTCAGTGACATCCGTCGACGGCTGCGGCGTGGGGCGGCTCGTGAATTTACAACGCCGCCGCGCGCTCGCGGCCGTCATCGAGGGTTAGCGACGTGGCGAGCGCAAAAGCGGGCCCGTCGCTACTCGCTCGAATTCGCCAGCCGGAATCCACGGGCGCGCGCCGTCAGGCGACCGACGAGGAAACCCGGCGCAGCGTGCTCGAGCACTTGCGCGCCATGTGCACTACTCGCCATGGGACCATGGTCACGATGCCAGACTACGGCATCGCGGACGTCAGCGAAATGATCCACTCGTTTCCCGACGCGATCGCTGAGATGGCGCGTTCCATCCGGCACACGATCCAGACGTACGAACCTCGCCTGACGAACGTCCGCGTGAAGCACATCCCTTCGGAAGATCTGACCTTGCGTTATGAGCTGACCGCACAGCTCGTTTCGGGCACCTCGAAAGTGCCGGTCACTTTCGAGACGACCATCGATCCCACGCGGCGCATCAACGTCAGGTAACTCGGCCGTTGTTCAACCGCTACTATCAGGACGAACTCGCATACCTGCGTGAGCTCGGTAAGGAGTTTGCCCAGGCTTATCCGGCGCTCGCGCCGATGCTGGCAGACCGCGGTGGCGATCCGGACGTTGAACGCTTGCTGGAGGGCTTCGCGTTCCTCACCGGGCGCATTCGGCAAAAGCTCGATGACGAGCTGCCTGAGCTAATCCTTGCGATTGCTCAATTGCTCTTTCCTCAGCTCATTCGTTCGCTGCCCAGCGCGACCATTCTCGAGCTCACCCCGCTCCAAAACGCGCTGCGCGAGCCGCGCGTCGTGCCCGCGGGCACCGAGTTCGACAGCACCCCGGTGGATGGCGTGCGCTGTCGCTTCCGATCGGCGACCGATTGCGAACTCGTACCGTGGACGCTTCAAAATCCGAAGCTCGAAACCGTCGCCAGCGGGCCTCAGCTCAAGTTCGAGTTGGTCTCTGCCACTGGCGCCCCGATCGCGCAATTTGCACCGGAAAAACTACGCATCTTCCTGTCCGGCGACGAGCGCGAAAGTCTGACTTTGCTCACCTGGCTGGCACAGCACACGAGCGCCATCACGCTTTCGACTCCAGCCACCACCGAAGGCCCCGCGAGCGAACTATCGCTCGACGGCGCGTGCATCACGCTGCCAGGTTTCGAAGATGCGCCGCTCTTCCCAACCGGTGAGAGCGCGTTTCCCGGCTTTCGCTTGTTGCAGGAGTACTACACGCTGCCCGCGAAATTCAGCTTCGCGGAGATCAAAGGCCTGTCGCGCGTGGCGGAGCTGACTCCGGAAGCGACGTCCATCACCATCACCATTCGCTTCGATCGTCGAGTTCCTGGCATCCAGCAGCTTCGCGCTGATGCGCTGAAGTTACATTGCGTGCCCATCGTCAACGTGTTCGCACTCACGGCCGAGCCGATTCGAGTGCTGGCCGAGCGGGAACAGTTTTTGGTCCGCCCAGCGGGCCTCCGCACCGGACAAGGCGAGGTGTACTCGATCGAGCAAGTCCGTGGGGTCGCGAGCGGAACGTTCCAGCGCTCCGAAATCCCGTCCTTTTTCGACTTTTCTCACGGCGGCAGTACGGGCGCGCAGAACCGCGTTTATTACTCGACGCACCTTCGCGCGAGCGTGGTCGGTGACGGTGCCGATCTTTACGTTTCGCTCGGCACTGCCGAAAACAGCGGGGTGGTGCCGGATCTCGACGTGCTGTCGATTGATTTGTTGGCGACCAACGGGCGCTTGGCGAGCGGCCTGCGCGCGGGGGAAATTGCGACCGCGACGGCGAGTTCTCCGCCCTTCGCCAAGTTTCGAAACCTTACTGCGGTCACGACGTATGTCGCGCCGCCGCTCGGCCAGGAGCTGCAGTGGCGCGCCACGGCGCATTCGGCGATGAATCTTCGGTCATTGACCGAGCTCGATGTTTTGCGATCGGTGCTCTCGGTCTACAACTTGAACGCCATCGCCGATCGCCAGGCGGCGCGCGCGAGCGAGCTGCGCGTTGCCGCATTGCGCGATGTGCGAGTGAAGCCTGCTGAGCGTCTTTATCGCGGTATTCCGGTGCGAGGCCTGCAGATCGACGTCGATTTGGACGAGAGCGGCTTTGCCGGTGATGGTGATTTGTTCCTGTTCGGAGCCATCCTCGAGCGTGTCTTCTCGCACTACGTTTCACTCAATTCTTTCAGCAAGACCAGCATTTTTGCCCTCCAAACCAAGGCGACCTACCAATGGCCAGCCCGCAGCGGGAACCTGACGATGCTCTGAGGCAGAGGCTCGGACGGAACGGAACGCGCTTCTCGTTCTTCCCCGCGGCCTACTTGCTTCATCGACTCTCGCCGAACGCAACGCCGGTCGGGGAGCTCGGTCCAGTTGCCAACGAAGCGATCCGTTTTCGGCACGATCATCGGCTGATTTTTCACTCCGGTGATGTGAGCTCGATCCGCGTCGTCGATCGCGGGCCGGTCGAACTCACGGCGGCATTTCTCGGCCTCACGGGCAGCGTGTCACCGCTCTCGTCCGCGATGTTGGAAGATGTACTGCGCGCCGAGCAGAGCGATGCGCCGGCGCTGCGCGCCTTTTACGATCTCTTTCACCATCGTCTGGCGAGCCTATTTTATCGAGCTTGGAAGAAGTATCGAATTGCGGCTGGTTTTCGCGTCGAGGGCGATGACCCGTACACGCGGCGCGCGCTTTCGTTCATCGGCATCGACACGGCGGGTGCGGTTGCGGACTCGGGGCTCACTCCGTTGTCGCAGCTCGCGCTCGCGCCGTTGCTCGCGCTTCGCGTTCGTTCTCAGCGCAGCCTGGAGCTGGTTTTACGGCATGCGCTCAAGCCCATCGTGCCTGACGCGCGAATTTGGGTCGAGCCGTTCATCGTGCGCAAGGTGGAGATCGCACCCGAGCAGCGCGTTCAGCTCGGACGTCAGAACACGACGCTGTCGACCGATCTCACGATCGGTGAAAGCGTGCTGGATCAGTCCGGTCGATTTCGCGTGCACATCGCACCCGTAACCCATGAAGTCTGCGAATCACTGATGCCCGGAGGGCGGCACTATCCGTTCCTGCGTAACGTGATCGAACACTTTTCACGCGGACACCTGGAAGCCGAACTCGAAGTCGAAGTATCTGGCGCAAATACCGGCTTTTGCTTGGGTTCCGAGCGCAGTTCCAGCTTGGCCGTGACCACGCGGCTAGGCGCCGAGAGTGAAGCGCTGCGCATGCGCGTACTACTCAGCGAGAACTTGGCGGAAGCGAAGCCCTACGCCGTGCGCAGCGAAGCCGCGTAGCGTCGGGAACGACGCGCGCCGCGAGGTGCGCTGCGGGGGCGCGATCGCCCACTGTCACAAAAGCTGAAGCGTCTGGATCACGCGCGATAGTTCGTCGCCGACTTGTTCCATCGTTTTGCCTTGATGAACGATTTGGATCAGGTCGACGCGGTGTTCACTGCGCGTCAGATATTCGCGGCTGAGGTTGACGAACGGCGTTTTGGGCGCGGCAACGGATCGCCGAACGTCGTACACGCGCGCTTGGGCGTTCCAGGTCGAAGTCGGGACGCCGCCGCCGAGCAGTTCGCCGCCCGATTTTTTTACGTCTTCTTCGTAGCGCCCCATCAGCACACGCCATGGATCCAATGGCGATTCGACCCGCTCGTAGACCGCAAACACGACCTCTCGAGGGGAGACGTATTGGATGAATTGCTTTTGCGGTTCGAGGCTCGCTGCTCGAATCACCCAATCTTTCGGGCGTGAGAGACGCACCGTGCCGCCGAGCACCTTCACCCCGATGTACGGCCGGCCTGCGCCGGTTTCCAGATCGAGCGGCGGGTAAGGCTCTTCCAAAATCTGCAGCTGGGCCGCGCTCAATTGGCCATAAGTCTCGTAAAACGTTCGGTTTTTGAACGCGATCGGGTCGGGGCTGGCGCTACAACCGAACGCCCCCAAAAGCGATAGTCCGAGACAGAATGCGAGTGCTCTCACCACGACTCGCGCACCGTAGCAGGCCCTGGCGCGACTAGGCCAGAAAGCAGCCGCGCGATCTGGGCAGAAGCGACCGACTCGGTCACGCTGACAGGAAATTCGGAATCAACGCGCGCACGCACTAGACTCTGCCTACGCATGGCCGCGCTTTCTCGTCTCATTGCCGCTTGCTGCTTGCTCGTTGCGGGCTGCGGCGCTTCGGATCCTCCGCGTTTGCCGGCGCAATCGTCGGCGCACCTGGAGGCCAGCATCCGTGACTCGGACGTGATTGACCTGACCCACGGCTCGCGAACGCTCGCTCTGGGCGAGCTCCGGTTGCGCCCGGATGCTTGCAATGGCGTAGATATCCATCCGGATTATCGCGAGCTCCAGGTCTCGCAGCTGGTCGAGTTCCTACGCGGCTCCGGTTTCGAGCTCAGCGAAACGCGCGCCCGCAACGACCTAAGCTATCTCGATTTGAAAACACCGAACGGGCCGGTGCGGTTGCGCGTTGCGACGCTCGATTCATCAGCCGCGGCGGGGCGCGACTTGCACGAGGCGATCCTCCAACATGGTCCGGGGGCTTGGGGCGTGCACCGCTCCAATCTTGCGGTACTCGCTCCGCGCGCCGACGCCGAGGACATGCTCGCATTCGCCTTGAAGACGCGGCTCGCTTGTTGGGGTGTGCTGACCGTGGCTGGCCGCGATGACGACTTCGTCGTGCCAGGTGGTTACATAGAACTTTGAGTTTTCGACGTGCTCGCGCGTGCCGACGGTGGCCGTGTTCGACACCCACCTTTCCTCCCTAGGCTCTTCTGCCTACGTTCTTCCTGGCTTCGACCTTCCTTCGACCCCTTCTTCGACTCGGCTGACGCCGGTTAACTTGTGGGGCATCGGATGAGCTGGACCCGAACGCAGCGAACGAATAGGTTTGTGTGCCGATGCTGGGCACGGAGGAGGAAGATCGATTCGAGCTCGAAGGCGACAAGCTTCCGAGTGACGCAACGGCGGTCTCCTACGAATGCGCGGAAGGCGTGTCGCGCTGCTACCGCCTGTCCGTCGAATTTTCGACACAGGACGCGAGCTTCGATGCCGAGGCGTGTCTCGGCTCTCAGGTTTCACTGTTCTTGAGACGCGGCGTAGCCGTTCAGCGCATCATCGACGGCATCGTTCAAGAAGTTTCGTTCCGTCGTGTGGAAGCGGACCGATTGTATTTCGTGGTTCTGGCCGGTCCCGCGTTGGAAGGGCTCGCGCATCGCCGCGACTGTCGCATCTTTCAAGAGCAGAGCGTGGTCGACGTAGTGAGCACGTTGTTCCAGGAGGCCGGCTTTCTCACGCGCGTGCAAAAGCAGCTCGAGCGCAGCTACGCGCCCAAGAGCTACATCGTTCAATATCGCGAGTCACAGCTCGACTTCGTGAATCGGCTTTTGGAAGAGGTTGGGATCTTTTACTTCTTCGAGCATGACGAAAGTGGACACCGCCTGATTCTGTGCGATAGCCCGAAGGGTTTTCGCGCCCAGGGCGAAACGCCGATCTTGTCGCTGATGACCGGCGGCGCTTCTTCTGATGGGGCGCTGCTCACGTTTCGTCGCAAGCGCGCGCTTGCGACGACCAACGTGCAACTGCGCGATTTCGATTTCGAAAAGCCGGGCGCGCCACCGGAGGCCACGCAAGCCGCAAAGGATGGTTGGCCCGCGCTGTTTTACGAGTATCCCGGCGGATTCCTCGAGGGTGATGAAGGTCAGGACTTGGCGAACGTTCGGCTCGCCGAGCTGCGCGCCGGTTCCGATACGTGCAGCGGTGAAACGCGCTCGATGCAAGTGCGGTGCGGCGCGCCGCTGACCGTCGAGAACGCTGCTGATCACGCATTGAACGGCAATTTCGTGATCACCGAGATGATCTCGCGCGGCAACGAGCTGTCCGGTGACGTTGGGCAGCGCGTGACCAACTCCGTGCACTTCAGCGCCATTCCGGAAGGTGCGGCGTATGCTCCGCGTCGGCGCACTCCTCGGCCGAAGATTGCCGGGATCCAAACCGCGGTGGTCACCGGCGCTGAAACGTCGGATCAGGCGATTCACACCGAGCAGTACGGTCGAATCAAGGTGAGGTTCTATTGGGATCGCGTCAGCCAACAGGATGATACGTCGAGCTGCTGGATCCGCGTTTCGCAGATCCCACTCGGTGGCGCGATGATCCTGCCGCGCGTGGGCTGGGAGGTGAGCGTCGCGTTCCTCGAAGGTGATCCGGATCGGCCACTCGTGCTCGGGCGTCTATACGACGGCGTCAACGGGCCGCCGATGGCGTTGCCCGCGGGCAAGGCTTCCGGTTCGCTCAAGTCGCATTCATCGCCGGGCGGCGGGGGCGTGAACGAGATCGGTTTCGGTGATTCCGGCGGCAGCCAAGGCTTCGGGATCAAGGCGCAAAAGGACTTGAACATCACTTGCGGCAACGACTCCGAGGAGAAGATAGGCGTCGACGATGAACACCGCGTGGGCGTGAATTTGAGCCGTTCGGTCAAGGTCAACGAGACCACGACCATTTCCGGCAACCACACGCTCAGCGTGGGCCAGAACCTGTCGGCCAAGATCAAGTCGAGCCAAAGCGTAACCGTCGCGGGCAACGACACCACCAACGCCACCGGCAATTTCCTCGAAAAAGAGAGCAGCCGCTCTTACATGATCGGCGGCAATCTGATGAACATCTCGAACGGCATCGAGCTCTCCTGTACGGGCCCAGCCACGCGCACCGTCGGCGCGGTCGAAGTGCGAGCAACCGCCAGCACGCTCAGCGACAACATCCTCGCCGTGTCCAGCTCGACGGTCGGCGCCGTTCGCATGCACCTCGTGAACGGTTCACATGGTGAGGTAATCGGCGGGGCCAAGTCGCAAATGCTGTCGGCGGCGGAGCTGCACGTGACCTCGGGCAACTACGAGTGCAACACCGGCGCGGCGCATCAAAATCTCATCGGCGGCATTCACTGGCGCAAAGCGACTGGGGATTTCTCGGTCAAAGCCAAGCTGATTTCGATCGTCGGCGGTGTGGGCAAGCTCGAAGCGGGCGGCAGCTCGCTGTCTCTCTCCGGAGGCCCCATCACCCTCAAGGGCTCGAAGATCGTGCTCAAGGCCGCGCTGATCAAAAAGACCTCCGGCACCATGGCGAAGGGCTGAGCTGATGTCTGCTTGGGAACAGTGGTTCGAAGTCGAATTACGGATCGCTGATAACACCGTCGAACTGCTCGCGTTTTCGCTGCAGGAGGCGCTGTCGAGCGTAAGCCGGCTTTCGGCTACGCTCATCACGCGTGAAGGCGCGCCGCTCCCGGATGCGAGCTCGCTCGTCGGCTCTGACGTGAGCTTCGTGATTAAGTCTTGGACGGATACGGAGCGCCATTTCACCGGTTTCGTGCTGAGCGCGCTCGATCGGCGAGCTCGGGACGAACGCACCATCGAGCTCGTCATGGTATCGAAGCTCGCTCGGCTCGAGTTGCGCAAGGATTGCCGAAACTTTCGCAACTCGCCCGATTCCGGCGTCGCGCCAGACGCGATCGTGAAAGAGGTTTTGGCCTCTGCCGGTGTGCCCGACTCCGAACAGAGTTGGGTGCTCAAGGATTCCCATCCGGAGCGCCTCTACACGGTTCAGTATCGTGAGACTGACCTCGCCTTCATTACGCGCATCTTGGCCGAAGAAGGCATCTATTATGCGCATCGCTTCGGTGCGGATGGTCTCGAGCTGCAATTCAGCGATGATACGGCGGGCCTGGCGGACATCGTTGGCAAGAAGGCCCTGAATTTTCAGCTCGATCTGGGCGTCACCGTGCAGGAAGAGTGCCTCGTGCACGTGTCTCATCGACACGCGCGGTGCTCCGACAAGGTCTCGATGCGCGGGCGTGACTTCAAGACCCCCGACGTGATGTTCGATGACTCGGCCGAGAGCGAAGATCCCGGTGCCCACGCATTCGAGGTTTACGACTACTCCGCGCGCATCGAAAATCAGAGTGACGCCAAGCGTCAAGCGCAAACACTGCTGGCGGCGCTGCGCGCGGATCGACTCACGGTCGAGGGCGAAACCACGTCGTTGCGACTATTGCCTGGCGCGCGTTTCGACGTCGAAGACCACCCCTGGGCGAAGTTGAACGGTGAGCTGCTCGTGGTTCGATCGAGCGTCTCGGGTCGCGATGTGCGTCGCACCGAGGACGGCTCGAAGCTCATGGTCGAGGCCAAGAGGGTTCAGGCTTGGTTCGAAGGCGTGCCCAGTGCCCGCACGAAATATCGGCCTGCGCCGCAAGAGGCGGGGTTACGCGTGCCCGGGCTGCAATCGACCATGACCACGGGGGCATCCGGCTCGGAAATCCACGTCGATGCGCACGGCCGGGTGACAGCGCATTTTCACTGGGATCGCACGGGCGCACTCGACGACAAGGCGAGCTGTTGGATGCGCACCAGCCAAGTGCCGCTGAACGGCGCCATGCTGATTCCGCGCGTGGGCTGGGAGGTCAGCGTTGGCTATTCAGAGGGCGATCCGGATCGTCCGTACGTGATGCAGCGCCTGTACAACACGGCGACGCCGCCGCCCTACGCCTTGCCCGACCACAAGGCATCGATGGCGTTGCAGACGGCGACCACTCCGGGCGGTGGCAGCTCGAACGAGTTCAGCATGAGCGACACGAAGGGCAGCGAGGGCATGTTCTTCAACGGCTCGAAGGACATGAGCGTCTCGGTCAACAACAACGCGACCGAGTCGATCAAGAACAACCAGAAAGTGACCATCGGGTCGAACCACGCGCTGCACGTTTCCGGCGCGGTGACCTCGTCGATCGGTTCCGACGAAAAGGTGACCGTGAGTGGCAACCAAAGCCAGTCGATTGGTGCGCTCTTGGCCGAAGACTCGGGCTCTCATTCGATGACCGTCGGTGGCAACCGAAACATGTCGATCGGGGGCGACCACCGGCGCACGGTTGCCGGTCCGAGCAGCCTGACCGTCGGCGGCAACTCGATCGACCTAGTTGCAGGCTCGGTACTCGAAAGCACGCTCGCGAGCATGACGCACACCGTCGGCAGCGCGCTGGTCGAGATGTCCGTCGGCAGCCGTTCGGTGATCGTCGGTGGTGCCAGCACCGAGACCACGGGCGCGCTGAAGGTGATCGTCGCCAAGAAGGGGCGCGGGCTGGAAGCCGCGGCGTATAGCAACCTCGTCGGCGGCGCGAGCGTCGCGATCGTCAAAGGCGACCGCGTCGACGCCAGCAAAGCGTCGTACACGGACGTCGCAGCTGGGCTGCAGATCACCAAGGCTGAAAATATCACCTTCGAGGCGGATGCGCTGATCACCGTGCAAATGGGCGCAGCCAGCTTGATTTTGACCCCGGCTTCGGTATCGCTCACTGGTGCGGCCATCACCCTCGACGGTGATACGGTCGAGACCGGTGGCATGCTCATGGACAACTGAGCGACAAATGCTGATCAAAGCCGCTGCAGCGCTGCGCACTGCGTTCTTCGTCACACAAACCGTGGCGCAGTTCCGCGAACAGCACGAGCTCAATCGACCACCATTCGTGGAGGCGGAGGTGTGGCTCGATGATTCCTTGCCAATGGCAGAGGTGGTCGGGACGCCGGCGGAGCTCGTTTTCGGCGCGCAGGGCGCGGAGCCACGGGTTTTCCGCGGCATCGTCGAGTCGATCGAACTCAGCGCGTCTTTGACGCCCGATCCCGAGGATTTGCAGCTCGTCTATCGTTTGCGCATTTGCTCGCGCCTCGGGCTTTTGGAGCGGAGCGTGGGCAGCGAGATCTTCCAAGAGCAAACCGTGCAGCAGATCGTCTCTGCGGTGCTCGAGACGCATGGGATCTTACCGAGCCAACAGGTCTGGCACCTCGACGGTAGCTACCCGCAGCGCGAGTATTGCGTCCGCTACCAAGAGAGCGCGCTGAGCTTCATCAATCGCTTGCTAGAGTGCGAAGGCATTGGCTACAGCGTGGAGCCGCTAGGCGAGGATCAAGAGCAGGTCGTGTTCTTCGATCGCTCTGGCGCGGCAAAGCCCATCGATTCGCCGGACAGCTTGCCGGTCCGTGATGCTTCACGGCTGGAAGATGCAGGGGAGGCCGTCTACGGCGTCGACGACGCCAACCTCGTGGTGCCGGGCGCAGTCACTCTGAGGGATTATGATTTCGAGCACCCGACGCTGGATTTGACGGCCTCTGCGAAGGGCAAAGCGCACACGGATCTCGAGCTGTACGACTATCCAGGCGGGTACGTCACTCCTGGAGATGGGACTCGCCTGGCGCAGCTGCGGCTCGAAGAACTCGCCGCCGGTAGCGCTGTGCGCGTGATCGAGACTGACGCCATGCACGTTCGCGTCGGGCGAAAGCTGGTCATCGACTCTGACGACGCGGGCAGCTCCGAGTGGTTCGTGGTGGCTTTGGAACAGCAGCTCGAGGCTCAAGAGCAACACGAGCAGCACCACCATTTCAGCTGCACCGCCCGCTTGATCCCGCTCGCGACGCCCTATCGACCTGCGCGCGTCACGCCAAAGCCGGTTATCTACGGGCCGCAGACCGCGACCGTGATGGCTCCCGAGGGGGCGCAGGCCGAAGAAATCCACACTGACAAGCATGGTCGTTGCAGGTTGCGCTTTCACTGGGATCGCGCGGCCCTGACCCATGAACGCTCTTCGTGTTGGATGCGCGTCGGGCAGCTCCAAAGCTCGGGTTCGCTCGCTCTTCCACGCATCGGCTGGGAAGTCTTGGTCGAGTTCTTCGAGGGCGATCCGGATCGACCGCTCGTCACGGGCCGACTGTACAACGGTATGTTCATGCCCCCCTACGCACTTCCAGAGGGTCGAACGCGGACGGCGCTCCGAACCAACAGCACACCTGGCGGCGGCGGCTCGAACGAGATCCGCTTCGAGGACAAGGCGGGAGCCGAGGAGATCTCGATTAGCTCGCAATACAACACCAACACGGCTGCCGCGAACAATCGCGACCGCAAGATCAGCAACAATCAGACGGTGGTCGTCGGCAACAACGCGGACGTGAGCGTGGGCGCTGATTCCAAAGTCGAAATTGGCAGCGGCTGGGCGCATACCACGACCAATCAAACGGTTACCGTTGGCGGCAATCGCCAGCTCGAGGTCAACGCGGTTTATGGGCTCACCACAGGTGCCGCGACGACCACGGTCGGCGGAAACCAGATGGAGATGATCGGCGATCCACTCGCGGGAGTGATTGCGACCGTCACCTCCGCGGTCGCGGCGATCGCAACGGCCAAGGCTGCGAATGTCGTGGCGCAGGTCCAAGGCGCGGTGCAAGGCAAGATCGATCAAGCGCTCGGTCCGGTGCACGCGCTCACCGCGCAAGCCGGCGCGCTCGGGGGAGCAGCGCAGGCTGCCGGAGGTGGCAGTCTATCCGCGGCCCTCTCGCTCGGACCGATGGCTGCCGGGTTACCAGGGGCAGGCGCGTTGGCGAGTTCGCTCAGCGCTCCACCCGCGGCAACTCGCTCCGCACCCGGCGGCGGTGAGTCGTCTGGTGAAGTAGCCGTGGCCGGCGCAGTCCAAGCCGCCGTCGGCAAAGCGGTGGGCAGTGCGATCGCCAAGGGCAATGACCTTGCCGCAGCAGCATTCGGGAAGGGCGACGCGAGCTCGGCTGACGGCGCCGGTGGTTCGTCTACCGCCAACCGCGGTGGTGCGGTCGGTGACGTGGGAGGCGTGTCCGATTCCGACACAGCGACCGGTCCCGGTCACAGCCAATACAAAGTGACGGGCCCACACACCGAGACCGTAGGCTCACTCAAGATGACCGGCGCGCTCGGGGCGATCAATCTCAACGTCGCAGTGGCCCGCACCGAGTCCGTCGGGGCAGCCCATCTCGAAGCCACGCTCGGGGATCGCTCGGAATCCGTCGAAGGTGCGAAGGCTGAAACCGCTGTCGGCTTGATCGTTGTCTCGCTTGCGGATGACACCGAGACCACCAAGGCCGCGCGTGGCAACATCGTCGGCGGCGCGATGCTGGAAAAGACCAAGGGCAACCACAGCGTTACGGACGACGTTGCGGCGAGCTTCGTCGGTGCGATGCATAAACTCTCGGCGAACTCCAAGATCACGCTGAAGGTGGGCGCCAGCAGCGTCGTCATCGACGGCGGTGGCGTCACCGTCGAAAGCCCGATCGTGATGTTGACCGGCGCCACCATCAAACATACGAAGAACGTGGCCGATGGCTGAGCGATCGCGAGCCGCGCTTCCCGAAGGACAGACGCTCGAGGTGCCGGCGCCCATTGTCGCGAAGGACTCGGCAAACGCGCTCGATCAGCTGCTCGAACGCGTCGACAGTCCGAGTGAGAATTCCGCTCAGGCACCGCTGCTTCGCGCAAGCGAGCTGCCCGAGCCACCGCGCTTGGTGCTCGTGCGCGGACGGCGCTGGCAGGGTGAGCAGCTCGAGGTCGCGCTGCGCTCGGGCGAACCATTCTTCGCGGCGGTTGCAGCCGAGGTCGATCGCTCGTTCCTCAATCAGGCGCTGGCGGACGGTCAAATGTTACTCAGCGAGTGGCCCGAGCGCGGCGTCCCGCTGATCGTCGGCGTGGTTCAGCATAGGCCCCCTTCGAAGGTGCGCCTCGCCGCCGATGAGATCGAGCTCGACGCTTCTCGGGAGCTCTTGCTGCGCTCCGGCAGTGCAGCGCTGCGCCTGCGCGCCAGTGGCGACGTAGAGCTCGTCGGCTCTCGAATCAGCGCGGTATCACGCGGTGTGATGCGCTTGATCGGTCGTCTTTTGAGGCTGAACTGAGGATTCCGTGGGCCTGCCTGTAATCGACAACCGTACGGGTTTTGCCGCAGAACCGCAGATCCTCTTGGGCCGCGAGGCTGAAGCGCTCGTCATTCTGATCAAAGCTAGCTTCGAGTTGTTGGATCCAACTAGTGAGCAGCTCGTGCTGGCACCGCCAGCGGGCATGCGTCCACTGCGGCCCGCAGATATCCCCTGGGGTGAACCCGACGTGAGCAGTGTCGCGTATCCGTCGGATCACTGCGTGTACAAACCAGGTACTGACGTGGTGGTCCTGGCCAGCGCTTACCCGCCCTCCGGGCCAGCCGTCACGAGTTACGACGTGTTCGTACAAGTGGGCGCGCTCTACAAGACCGTGCGCGTCTTCGGTCTTCGCGTTTGGCAAAGCGACGGCGCCGGGCTGTCTGCAGCAGGAGCCGCGGGCCCAGTCGAGATGCGCTACGAAAATGCTTGGGGCGGGGTCGATGGCGTCGATACGCCGAATTTCATCGAAGAGGCGCGGAACCCGGTAGGTACAGGGATGCGCCTCGATCCAGCGACGCTCACTCACCAGGTCGCGCCGTGTCTGGAAGATCCGGATACACTGATCGCCTCGTTTCGAACTCGTCCGCCCCCAGCCGGTATTGGCGCCATCGGCCGGCATTGGCAGCCACGTCGTCAATACACGGGTACCTATGACGAAGCGTGGAAGGAATTTCGTGCGCCGCTCGCTCCGGCCGATCGCAACGATCGTTTCGAGCAATGCGCTTCACCGGGACTCGTGTCGCAAGTCCCACTCGTGAGCGGTGAATTGGTGGGCCTCTTGAATTTGACGCCGGGCGGCGGAGCGCGGCGCTTTTTCCTGCCCCGGCTCGCGCTTCAAGTGAGCATCGACGCGCCCGATCGCGAGCCTCACGTCACCCGTCCGCACCTCGACACGGTGCTGATAGACGCCTTGAATCTGAGCCTCGACAAGCCGCTCGCCGTGGAGCTGGTGTGGCGAGCGGCGGTGCCCGCTCCGCGCAAGCCCGAACTCGCCAAAGTACGGGTAGAAGAGGTGAAGCCGTGAACACGCCCGTGCTGCTCACCCATGTCGGCGCTGTGACGAGTATGGGCTTGAGCGCGTTCGAAACCGCGTTCGTCTATCGCGCGCAGGGCACCGGACTGCGCTTGTCTGCGCTGGCCGATCCTGAAACGGGAGAAGCTCTGCTGGTGGGCGGAGTGCCGACACTCGAACCCACACTCGTGGGAGCAGCGCGAGCCATCGAGCTCGGCAAGCTCGCGCTCGATGATTTGTGGGCAGACGGTGCATCCGCGCTGGCAGGCCGGCGCTTGCATCTGTGGTTGTGCTTGGACGAATGGCTCACCGAGCGCGACTCGAACGGCGTCGTGCCGTCGATCGAAGTGAGTCGCCTCGTGCGTGCGCACGCGAGATCGCGCTTTGGCGAGCAATTGCAGGTGCACGTGTGCGCCTTGGGCGCTGCCTCGCCGGGGCGCATATTGGATGACGCGCTCGGGGAGCTGGAGCGTGGTGAGTGTGAAGGCGTGATCCTGGGAGGCGTGCACAGTGATCAGTGCCCGGCGCGGGTTGCCCGCTTGTCGCAGCAAAAACGCCTCTATTCACCGGAAAACAGTGACGGTGTCTTGCTCGGAGAGGGGGCTGGATTCGTGGCATTGCTCGAACCCGCGGGCGCGCGTCGGCTCGGTGCGAGCGGACGAGCGCAGGTCGTCGCGCTAGGCACCGGTCATGACAAGGCGCGTCCCGACAATCACGAATCTGCGTTCGAAGCGGCTGGTCTGACGCTGGCCGTGCGACGCGCGACGGAGGGATTGCGCGCACAAGGGCAGCGCGCGGGCTGGCAATTCAACGATTTGGGTTGTGAAGGTTTTCGACTCTCGGAGTGGATTAGCGTGATGACGCGCACGCAAGCGATCTGGGAAGAGCCCCAAGTGTCTGAAGCTCCGGCGCAACGTCTCGGGAACTTGGGCGCTGCCACCGTGCCAGTGCAGCTCGCACTCGCGGCAGAGGCTTGGCGGCGCGGTTACGCGCCGCACCCGCGCGCTCTGTGCTTTGCCGGCAGTGACGACGGGTTTCGCGTCGCGTTGCGCATCGAGTCGGCGGCTTGGAGTTAGAGCTTTACGCACGCGTCTTGGCCGAACTCGCCCGCGGCCAGTCCGAGCTTCGCCTAGTGCTCGCGCGGTACGGGCTTTCCGAAGAAGAGTGGGCTTCGCTTTCGGCGCGCTGCGAAGCCGCACTCGACGTGCCAGACGACAGCGACGATGCGAGCGAGCTCGAACGCTTTGCTGCCGCGTTTGCCGCGGCCCAAGCCGAACTCGCCGGCGGCCCAGCGTCGTTCGAGGAGTGGCTCGAGGTGCTTGCGGCGTTACATCGTGGTGAAGCGCTGCCCGCTGCGCTGGAGCGGCTAAAGTGGACGCTCGATCGTTACTTGGCCACTCAGGCGCATTGGGCCCCGCGGGTGGCCAAGGACCCGCAGCTCAACGCACGCATGCACGTGGTGCTTGCCCAGGCTCAACGCCGCTGAGCTTCCGACCACGAACCGGGAGTTCCGCGTGCAGCGCTGGCGGTGGGTTCGAACGCGGCCAGCACGAACTCCTGGTGCGCGACGAAGTCATTCGGATCGCAGAGCAAGAGCGCGCCTGTCTTGAGCGTGAGTTCGTGCTTGAGCAAGCGACGGTCAGCCGGCGTCGCCAGGGCACGGCCGAGCTCCGTCCAGACGATGTGCGGCGACCAAGCGTAGCCGCGGCGATAACGCAGGCCGCGCTCGAAATTGGCCCCATTTTCCGACCACCAGGCGAGCCAACGCTGTGGATTGCGCGTGATGCGTTCGATGCGATCGGGTGAGCCCGCCTGGGGTTGATCGCGGGGTGCACTGACGGTTTGCGCGAGTGACGGTTGCTCGTCCGGCACCGGATCGGGCACGTCGGGATCCATGATTCGTTCCGGTTCTATCTCGACCTCTTCGAGCAGTCGAGCACCGGTGATGCGTTCGAGCGCCTCCGCGCTGGCAGCCTGAACTGGTTCGTCGGGCGAATTGAGCGCGCCGATCAAGACTGGCACTGCCTCGACCAAACCCGTCCAGCCCAGCGCTGTCGCGCCCGCAGCCGTCGGACGAGGACGTACCCATTCTAGGATCTTGTTCGCTCCCCCACGTCCGCTGTTGAGCGCCAGTAAGATCCCGGCCTCCGCGTTGTCTTTACTTTGGAAATCGTGCAGCAGCAGAGCTTCGGCCGCAGCGTGGCAATTCGCGCTCACGGCGCGCAGGGTCGCCGAACGCAGTGCGAGCTCCTGCTCACTGCGCTCGATGGCGTGATCGAGCACCGATCGCGCTTCATCGCGAGTCGTGATTTGCGCAAAGGCCGGTAGTGCCTCGACCGCAACGAGCGGTTCGTCGAGGGCAGCTTTGCCCAGCAATTCACGGTCGAATAGTCCTCGCCGCACGAGCGCGCGCACGCCTAAAGCGCGGTGAGCCACGTGCGGGCTGCATGCATAGCGGAACGCCAAACGTGCGGCATCCGGGTGCGGAACGAGCGCGAGCGCCGCGCTGAATGCCTCTGCCCATTCTGGGCTCACGCTCTCCTGTTCGTGCAGCAAGCGTTCAGCGAGAGCTAGCGTGTCACGCCCTTCGACACAGCCGAGCGCCATGGTCAGCGCGGCGAGGTGCGCAGGCGTGCGGGTAGGGTTGCCAAGTGTGAGCGCGTCGAGGTGCGCAAGCGCGCTCGGCCCGAGAGCTGCCAAAGCATCGACGCCTGCCAACAAGCGTTGCTCGATGAAGATCGCGCTTTGCCAACGCTCGCCAGCTATCGGCAAACGTTGAATCCAGGACAACATCACTTCTTCGAACGCGCCGAGCGCGCGTTCCTCGCTGAAGCGTTGCCGCGACCAGGCCTTTTCCGCGTTTCCCGCGAACAGACTCGGCCCGAGCTCTGCTGTCGGCGGCGCTTCGGCGAGCGGCGCATTGGCCTCGGTTTCCGAGGCCGGCGGACGAGCGCGCGCGGCGCTTCGCTGTCGCAGTCCCTCGACGGCAGACGTCAATTCTTCGAAGGTCGTGGGCGTCGCGATTTCCGGCGGGGGTGACTGCACCTCGGGAGCCACAGCTTTCGCTACTCGGATTTTGGCGACGAGGTTCGGGCGCACCAAGCGATGCACACGCGGTTCCCGCAGGCTGGCGCGAAGCTCGCCGACCGCAGGCGCCGGTGTCCAAGGTGCTGCTCGCAGTCGTGTCTCCGCTTCACTCAGGTGTCGTTCGGCCGAACTCGACAAATCGCGAACCATGCTCAGCATCGGATGCCCCGCGTCGCGGGCGAGCTCGGCCTGAAATGTTTCGAGCGCAGCCAGCGCAGCGGGCAAACATTCTGCCGGATCTTCCAGCCCACGATAGCTGGCGAACAAACGGTCGAAGGTCAACTCGAGTGCTGCGACTGCAGCGCCGAGATCCATCGGCGGACTATCGACCCGCTCCAAGAGCAGCGCACATTGCGAGAGCGTGTCGTGGGCTTGCTCGAGGTCTTCAGGCAGCGGTATGAAAGGCGTTTCACTCGCTGGGCGCGCTAGCGATGCCGGATTCATCATTGCCCTCCCTGAGGCTTGCGAAGCGCGGTGTAGTATTGAACGAGCGGCTCGTAGCGCGCTCGTTCTTCCGGCTGCTCACTGAAGCGCTTTTGCCAGGCTGCCCATTCGCGCTGCCATTGGTTGGCGTCCAAGCCGGACTCGCTGAGCGTGATTGCGCTGCGGTCGGGGAAGGCCGTGAGGTCGGCGACCAACAGCGCCAGCTGTGTCAACGCCAGTTTCGGCTCGTTCGTCTCCGCATGGGAGGGTGGTGGAGGGGGTTTCGCAACGGATGCTGCGGGTTGCGAAACGAAGAATGCGACCGTTGCTTCGTAGTTCTTGGGTTGCTCTGTAGTGGGTGGCGCTTGCACGACCGGAGTGCGCGGCGGTACGGGAGTCGGCGCAGGAACTGCCGGAGGCATCGCTGGTGCTGCGGCGAAGGGCGGATCACTTCGAGGCACTTGCGGCGTGAACGCGACGGTGGGCGCTGGTGAATGTGCGCGCCGCACGACCGTGCCGAATCCAGTGCGCGACGCAAACGCTGGTCGGGTAGCGGCTGCCGCCGGCGCGGGCGCAGCAGGTGTCGAAACGAATGCAGGAGGTGCCGCGAAGCCAGGCTGCGGTGCGACGGAATGCGGCGTGACGAACGCCGGTGGCGCGACGGCAGCAGGGGGCGCGACGGCAGCAGCTGGCACGAACGCTGGCGGTGCGACGGGAGGTGGCGTGACGAACGCCGGTGGCGGGACAGCAGCCGGCGAAGCCGCGGCTGCCGGTTGCGACACGAATGCAGGAGGCGACACGAATCCGGGAGGCGACACGACGGCCGGCGGTGCGACGGACTGCGACACGAACGGCGGATCCGAAAAAACGGGCGGGGCGACCGCGGGCGGCATCGGGGCGGGCATTGAAGCACTCGCTGGTCGAGGCACGAAGGCCGGAGTGACGAGCGGTGGCGGCGCGTACGCTTCGGAGATGTGCGTTGGCGGCGCTGCTGGGGCGCTTGCTTCGCTGGATGCTGCGCGTGGAACGCCGGTTGCCGGCGGAGTGTAAAGCGCGGGAGGGTCGACCTTGATGAAACCCGCACTCGGCGTTGCGGTCGATTCTTTATGATCCGAGCGGCTCTCGCTCATTGCTCCTCCTTCGCTGCGCGGGCGCACGCTGGTTCCGCCCGTCTGGTACGCGCTACCCAATTCTTGCGCCGCGTTGGCGCGAACCGCGAGGTAGCGATCGAAAAGCTGACTTCGCTGACGCTCGAGCTGGGCTGCCATTCGCTCGAGCCAAACCATTTGCTGTTCGAGCCATTGCTGTTCCGTGAGGCCGGCTTCGCGCAGCAAGTCAGGACGAAGTTCGCCGCGCTCGAGGCGGAGGGTGAGCTCCGCAAATTGCGCCAAAGTCAGCTCCGCCATCCCAGAAAATCCGCATGAGTCTAACGTGCCGCGGCCACGCCGCCAATGACCAAGCTCTACCAGTCGACCGACTGGTAAAGGTCACATGAAAGGGTAGCGCCTTTTTGTACTAGCCCGCCCCGTACCTGCTCTCGCTTTATTTGCCGGGGTAGTTGCTTCGATGATATCCGCGGCAACGAACGCTACTTCGGCGCGTCGATTTCCAGCTCCAGCAGCCCTTCGGAAAGCGCCGTCCGCACGCCTCGCAAGATTTGGGCACGACCAGCGGCGTCATCGAGCTTCATCCGTTTGGCCAGCGCGGCCACAGCGTCCGCCACGGAGCGGCTCTCGTGCACGGCGCTCAATAGATCGGCGCCGCTTTGACTGCAGACCAAGCTGCCGATCAATCGCGAGCTATCCAGTTCGACGCGGACTTGGCCAGACTCATCCTGGGCAAAGCGCGTTCCTTCCGGGATGGTCAACTTCGAGGCACGGAGGGCGGCAGGATCGCCGGCCAACAGGTCTTGCGCGGCAATCAGTCGTTCGATCTGAGCTCCAGTGGGTCTCGCGGTGGTGAAGCTTTGTGCGTTGATCGCGTGAGTCCAGGGTGTGCGTTCGGTAGCGCGGACCACGATCAGCATTGCGCGCAGCTCCGTCAGGCCCAAGCCAGCCAAATGCGTGAGGTGTCCGTGCACCGCGCGCTCGAATTCTTCGCCGAAATCGGGATGCCGGCCCGCGGCATAATGTGCCACGTATTCGCCCAAGTCCTTACGCGTCGAGGCGAGTAACAGCAAATCGAACCCGCCCTCGCCGAGCGCTGTGCGGATGCGATCGGCGGGTGATACGTCGTCATACCGCGGCCAGTCCACGAGGAACACTGCGCGACCACCGGGCGCCAAGTAAGCGGGCAGCTCGCTCAAGATCCGAAGCAGCAGCTCGTCACCGCGCGCTCCCCCGTGCAGAAATGCGACCGTCTCCTCCGTATTCGGCTTCGACACGAATGGCGGCTGCGCGACGATTAGCTCGAAGCGCAAGTCGGCGACTGGTGCAAACAGATCTCCCGTGAGAAACGCCACGTTGTCCCGCTCGTTCAGCGCCTGGTTCAGCTTGGCCAGCGTGATGGCACGGGGATTGATGTCGCTGCCGACGACTTGAGCCGCGGTTTGGGCGAGCACCAGCGCCGCGGTGCCCGCGCCGCACCCGAGATCGAGCACACGGGTGCGCGGTTTGATGGGCCACGTTGCTTGAAGCAGGCTCGCAGTAGTGGCGCTCGCACCCATCACCGCTTCTCCGCGATGCGAAAGGTCGTCGCAGAACACGTATTGGTCCTCGACGACGTTCAGAAAGAACGGGCACACTAGGCCCGTGTCGCGCTCCACGAGCAATCCCGCTTCGAGCAACGCCGAGAGCAGGGCGTCGTTCGCGAGCGCCTCGCTCGCCTCATCACGTGTCACCGGGTCCATGAACACGAACAGGCGGAGCGCAAACACCAGCGGCGTCCGCACTTGTCGCAGATGGTACGTCCGCAATGGTCGGCGCATGCGATCGATCAGGTGCTCGCCGTGATGCACGAACGGCGCGATCGCCTCGCGCCCGACGCCGAGCGCGCGCAGCCGCGCGTTCAACTCTCTTACGAGGTCCGGTGCAATGAGCGGCAGACGGCTGACATCGGGCAACGACATGACACTCACACTCTACGCCTAGCGGCTTGCTTTACGCCCGGAAAAGTCCGCATGCGCCTGCGAACCGGGCGGTTAATCGAGCGCTGTGCGCAGGGCCTTGTCCAGCCGTCTCGCGGCGTACTATGGACTGCTAGATGGCGGCACTTCGCGTGTCGCCGCCAATTTCGAGAGGGTCCAGATGAAAGCCATCCTTGCGCTCGATCAAGGCACGACGAGCTCCAGAGCCATCGTTTTCAATCACGATGGCTCCATCCGTGCCGTCGCCCAGCAGGAATTTCGGCAGATTTTCCCCGCGCCCGGCTGGGTCGAGCACGACGCCAACGAGATTTGGCAGACGCAGCTCGACACTGCGCAAGCCGCGTTGGAGAAAGCGGGGCTCACCGCAACCGACATCGCTGGCATCGGCATCACCAATCAGCGCGAGACCACTCTGCTGTGGGACCGCAAGACGGGGCAACCGATTCACAACGCCATCGTCTGGCAAGATCGGCGAACCGCGTCGTTTTGTGACGGTCTCAAGGCCGCAGGTCGCGGCCAAGATGTCCAAGAGCGAGCTGGCCTCGTCATCGACGCCTACTTTTCGGGCAGCAAAGTGCGCTGGCTCTTGGACAACGTGCCCGGCGCGCGAGCGCGGGCGGAGCGTGGCGAGCTGGCCTTCGGCACGATCGACTCGTGGCTCGTGTGGAAGCTGACGAATGGCGAGCGTCACATCATCGACGTGTCCAACGCCTCGCGCACCATGCTCTATAATTTGCGAGGATATTGGGATGACGAGCTGCTGAATTTGCTCGGAGTGCCGCGCAGCGTGCTGCCGGAGGTGCGGCCCTCGAGTGAAGTGTACGGTGAAACCACGGCGCTCGGCGCGCCGATCAAGATTGCTGGGATTGCCGGCGATCAGCAGGCGGCGCTGTTCGGTCAGAATTGCTTCGAGCGCGGGCTCGCCAAAAACACCTACGGCACCGGCTGTTTCATGTTGATGAACATCGGTACGGAGCCGCAGATCTCGCGGCACAAGCTGCTCACGACCGTCGCGTGGCGGCTTGCAGACAAGACCGAATACGCGCTCGAAGGCAGCGTATTCATTGGCGGTGCCGCGGTGCAGTGGCTGCGTGATGGTCTCGGCATCATCAAGAGCTCGGCAGAGGTCGAAACGCTCGCCGCTAGTGTGCCGGATAGCGGCGGAGTCTACCTCGTGCCCGCCTTTGCCGGTCTTGGCGCTCCGCATTGGGACCAGTATGCGCGCGGCGTGATCGCCGGCATCACGCGCGGGACCAGCGCGGCTCACATCGCACGTGCCGCGCTGGAGGGCATCGCGTTCCAAGTCGCCGACGTGCTCGAGGTGATGAAGGCCGACAGCGGCATCCCGATGAACGGCTTGCGCGTCGACGGTGGTGCGTCCGCGAACAACATGCTGATGCAGTTTCAAGCCGATATTCTGCAGGTTCCGGTGGTGCGCCCGACGGTCATCGAGACCACCGCACTCGGCGCTGCCTACTTGGCGGGTTTGGCGGTCGGCTTTTGGAGAGATCGCGCGGAGGTGTCGCGAGGCTGGCAAGCGGAGCGCACCTTCGAACCTCGTTTGAGTGCCGACGAAGCGGCGCATCGCCGTAAGCGCTGGCAACAGGCGCTCGACCGCGCGCGCGAATGGGAGGAGCACGAATCATGACCTCGCCCGCCGTGCTCCATCGCCAAACGTTCTTACAACGGCTCGCCGAGCGGCGTGCCCCATGGGATCTCGCCATCGTCGGCGGTGGCGCGACCGGCGTCGGAATTGCAGTCGACGCCGCGACGCGGGGCTACAGTGTCGTGCTGCTCGAGCAGCATGATTTCGGCAAGGGGACCTCGAGTCGCTCGACGAAGCTCGTGCATGGCGGCGTGCGCTACCTACAGCAGGGCAACATTTCGCTGGTCATGGAGGCGCTGCAGGAGCGCGGCATGCTGCTGCAGAACGCGCCGCACATCGTGCATGATCAACAATTCATCGTGCCGAACTACGAGTGGTGGGAGGCGCCATTTTACGGCATCGGCATGAAGGTCTACGACCTTCTCGCCGGCAAATATGGCTTCGGTCCGTCACAGATCCTGTCGCGCGAAGAAGTGCTTCAGCGCATTCCTACGCTGTCGCAGGACGGCCTGCGCGGCGGCGTCAAATACCACGACGGTCAGTTCGACGACGCACGCCTGCTCATCGATCTCGTGTGCACGGCCGTGGAGCACGGTGCCACGCTGCTCAACTACGTTCGCGTGAGCGGCCTGATGAAAGACGCTGACGGCCTGATCAACGGGCTCACCTGCCGCGATCAAGAAACCGGCGCCGTGTATCGGCTGGCTGCTCGCTGCGTGATCAACGCGACTGGACCCTTCAGCGATAACTTGCGCCAGCTCGACGAGCCCGCCGCCAAACCCATGATTTCGCCGAGTCAAGGGGTGCACCTGGTGTTGCCCCGCCACTTTCTCCCCGGCGACACGGCGATCATGGTGCCGCACACGCGCGACGGCCGGGTGATGTTTGCGGTGCCGTGGCACGGCCGGGCGGTGGTGGGGACGACCGACACCGCCATTCCAGACGTTCCACTCGAGCCCACCCCGAAGAGTGAAGAGGTCGACTTCATCCTCGAAACCGCGAGCGGCTACCTCGCTCAACCGCCGACGCGTGCTGACATTCTGAGTGTTTTTACAGGCATCCGCCCGCTGGTGAAAGCGAGCGACGTCGATAGCACTTCAGCCCTTTCGCGCGATCATACGATCTCGATTTCCCAGTCCGGCTTGCTGACGATCGCCGGCGGTAAGTGGACCACCTACCGTCACATGGCAGAAGACGCAGTCGATCACGCGGTCGTGCTCGCCAGCCTCGACGAACGCCCGTGCGCGACGCGCAAGTTGCGCATCCGCAAACCTGAGCAAGAGAGCCCAACCGCTGCGTGGTTCGCGCGCCACGAAATGGCGCGTACGGTCGAAGACGTGCTCGCTCGGCGCACGCGCTTGCTCTTTCTCGACGCGCAAGCAACGCTCGCAGTCGCTGCGGACGTAGCACGAGAACTTGCGCACGAGCTCGGTCGCGACGAAGCCTGGCAACAACAGCAACTCGCCGAGTACGCGAAAGTCGCTCAGCACTTCCTGCCACCGAGGTCATGACATGTCGCCATTTTTCGCTGAGTTTCTGGGCACCGCGCTGCTCGTGCTCTTCGGGAATGGAGTCGTTGCGAACGTGGTGCTTGCGCGCACCAAGGGGAACAACGCTGCTGGGTGGTCATCACTGCCGGCTGGGGCGTCGCGGTGTTCGTCGCAGCGTTTTGCTCGGCGCCGTTCAGCGGCGCCCACCTGAACCCTGCCGTTACGGTCGCGATGGCCATCGCCGGCAAGCTCCCCATCGCTCAAGTCGTTCCGTATATAACGGCGCAGATGCTCGGCGCGATCATCGGAGCGATGCTCGTCTATCTTTTCTACTTTGGACATTTCAAAGCGAGTGATTTCCACAGCTGTTAGAAAATCTCTGACGACTGCAGCCACGTCGTTGGAGCTAGAGTTGCCCCCACCCGCCCATCCTCGCGCCTTCGGCGCTGCGGGTGGTCGACCTCCCCCAAACTCGTGCTCGGGCGCGTGCCAAGCCACGCGCCCTGCGCGCGAGTGGGGGAGGTGTGTCGCGTCGACTGGAGCGTTGGGGCGAGCTGGTTGGTCTCGGCGATGGAGGTGAACGCTGCGGCGTTTGCAAATTTCGGGACGCAGAGCACTGTCAGCAGGGCGACCGCCAGTGCGCGAAGCCACGCTCGCGCGGCACTAGTTCGTGTCGTCACTGCTACTGACCTCGGAACCATCAGAATGCCTCCATCCCCTTGCCTTTGGACGCCAACACCAGTTCGATCGCAGTGCGAAGGATGCATGGATCGTGGTCGGTGTGCAAAGGCGTAGCAAGAGATGGTGCATCGGACGGCCGCAGCCGCGAGAGACTCGAGCATACGAGACAGTTGTTAATCCGCAGCCGAAATGCATTCAAACCTCCTCGATATTTGCGCTAACTCCCTGCGATATGAGAGCGTCTTGTATTGCCTTGATAATCAACTTGCGATCTTTCGTTGCGTTTAGTGTTATGAAGAGACCTTCTTCGTCACGCTCGATTCCTGCGTTCCCGCCCCAACGGCGCAGCTGCTCGGCATCGGTTCCATCATAAGCCATCCAAAGCGACTCGCCGCTCGACTTTACTACGCGCAGACCAAACGAACTCAATCGTTGAGCTATTGAGTCTAGAGACACTGCGCCTGTGATACGCACTCGGTATTCATCGCTCATCTTACATCACCTCGTCATTTACGAGCCGTCGCCGTGTTGCCGTCCGGGCCTAACGGCGGGTAGGTCCGCAGGATTCTTGATGCCGATGTGTGTCGCGTTCGGGTCGGTACTGGCCGCTCCATGATCGTCGAGTTGATTTCCGGACGGATCCTCCTTGTGCACGTGTGCGTTCAGACCTGATTTGGGCGTGATCGAGCCATCCTTCATTGTACCTTTTTCATTTCCGTACGGATGAATCCGGACTTCTGAGCCATCTGGATGTGACCACGTCTGATTCTTGGCAGCGCTGTTGCTCACCTTGTCTTGGGTGAAACCGCCGTCTCTCAAAGTCTTCTCAGCCTCGGGCACCGACATTCCCTTCATCGGAGGAAGCTTTTCTGCCGCGGACCCGTGTGTTGCTCCACCTCCGGTCGACAGACCTCGCCGATCGACTCGCTCGCTCGGGGATCCATCGAATCCCAACAGATTGCTGCCGCCGGTGATACCAATCGGATCGGGCGTCAACCACCTGCCCGTCTCCGCATCAAAACACCGAAACCGCGTCCACCCAATCTCCGCATCCTCATCCGCCACTTGCCCCAACAAGCGGAACGGACTCTCAACCTCCGTCGCCGTCCCCCGCGCCCCCCGCGTCACCGACGCACACTCCCCATAGCGCGCCTTCGCCGCCAAATCCGCATCCACCGCGATCACGCGCCCATACGCCGAGTGCGCCGCGGTCCACACCACGAGCCCATCGCCGCTGATCAAGTCTTTAGGCATGCCGAGATGGTCATTGACGCAAACAAACGTCTCACCACCCTGCTGCTGCAAAATCGGCTCAAATCCGCCGGGCTCGTGCACAAACGCCCGCGGTCCACGCTGGTCGTCGAGCTCCGCTGCCAACACCTCGCCGTCCCAGACGAAGTTGTGGTTGCTCAGCGCGCCATCCACCGCGCGGCGGATCTTGTGCACGCGCCGTCCAAAGGCGTCGTACGAGTAATTGAGCTGCACGCCATCGGGTCGCAAAATGCGCCGCAACCGATCGCGCCCATCCCAGTCGTACAGCGTCGCTAGCTTCTTACCGTCGTCACTCAACGCGATCTTCGCCGTGCGCCGCCCGCGCGCGTCATAGCGATACTCCGTCGTTCCGCGGCGCAACAACACATTCCCGGGACCAACTTCCGCTTTCTCTTCCTTCGCAGCAGAGCGCGCCGTCCCCGCGCCATCACTCCCGATCTGGGTGACCCATCCCACAATCGAGTCGGCTGCGTCGTGGCTAAACGCTTCTTGCAGTAGTTGTTGTCTTGATTCGAGCAGTCGACCTGCGGGGTCGTAGCGGTAGTTGGTAGTGCCCCAGCGGGCGTCTTCGATTTGATCGACGCGGCCGGCGCGGTCATAGCGGTATCCGCGGCGTGAAGCGACGCGCTGGGCTCCGCCTGGATCGGGTGCAACGACGCGGCGTTCGAGGAGGCGATCGAGGGCGTCGTAGCGTTGTTCGACGCGCAGGTTTGGGCCGGCGCTGCGGCTGATTTCGCGGCCTAGGGCGTCGCGTTCGAAGGCGAGCTGGAAGCCGTCGTGGTTGAGTTGGGAGAGGGCGCCGGTGGCGTCGTATTCGTAGCGGGTTTTGGCGCCGTTGGGCAGGACGCGCTCGGTGACCAAGCCTTCGATGTCGCGCGTGTAGGCGATGCGGCGGCCTTGCTGGAGTTCGGCGATCACGCGGCCGTTGGCGTCGCGTTCGAAGGCGGTTTCGACGTTTTCGTTCCAGCCGCTCGAGCGCGTGGACATCAGGCGACCGAAGAGGTCGCGTTCGAAGTCGATGCGCAGATCGGCGGTTTGCTCCAAGAGCAAGTCGCCGCGCGCGGAGTATTCGAAGCTTCGGAATGAGGCGTCGGGGTAGTCGATGCGCGCAAGTTTGCCGCCGGCGGCGTACGTGTACGTGAGATCGCGGCCGTCGAAGGTGTGTTCGGCAGTGACGCGGCCGGCGGCGTCGCGCTCGTAGCTGTGCTCCTCACCCAGCGGGTTTTTGAGCGCGAGTAGCTTTTCTTGCGGATTGTGGATGAGTTGATACGCGCGACCGTCCGGCAATTCGACGCGTGAGAGCGCGGCGATGCCGGAGTAAGTCATGCGCGTGGTTTGACCAAGGCCGTTGGTGACCGCCGATAAACGACCGGCGGAGTCGTGTTCGAAGCGCCGAGTGGTGCCATCGGCAAGTTCGAGCGCGGTACGGCGGCCGGCGGCGTCGTAGCGCACGCGGGTGGTGCGTTTGAGCGCGTCGGTGCGCGAGGTGGGGCGGCCTACGGCGTCGTAGCTGTAGTCGCTGCGGGCGCCGCGCGCGTCGGTTTCGGCCACGACGTTGTTGGAGTTGTCATAGGCGTATTCGGCGATCGTGCCGCGGGGCCCAGCGGCGCGCGTCAGGCGCCCGCGAGTGTCGTATTCGAACTGATAGGTCTCGCCAGTCGGGTATTGCACCCAGCTCAGCGCGCCGTGTGGGTCATAGCTGTACTGGGTGACTTGCCCGTCGCTGGCCACATCGCGTACGACGCGATCGTTGACGTATTCGAAGCGGCGTTTGAGCCCGTGCGGATCGACGGTTTCGATCAGGTTGCCGCGTTCGTCGTAGGCGTAGCGGTAGCCCTCGGTGCTGCCGTCCACTTTGGCCGTGAGGCGGCCGTAGTCGTCGTAGGCGACTTCTTCCAGTAGCGTGCCGTCGGGCAAACTTTCGCGTTCGGCGAGGCCCTGGTCGTTCCAGCGAATGACGCGCGGCTCGGCGCCGTGAATCGTCGTTTTGCCCTCAGCGAGGTCGTATTCGAGGCGCGTGTAAAAGAGCCGATTGGGCCCGGTAGTGAGACCGCAGCGACCGAGTTGGTCGTACTCGTAAATGAAGCGGACTCCGCCCTTGGTCGTGGTCGCGAGCATGCGCCCGTAGTCGTCATATTCGAAGCTCTCGCGGTTGCCGGCCGCGTCGCGTACGCCGACGAGGAAGCCTTGCGGCGAATACTCGTATTGCGTCGCGCCGCCGCCGTCTACGGAGATGCTACTGATGCGCTCGCCCGTCCAATCGACGCGGATCTGACGACCCGCGGTATCGATCACCGAGATCAGGTGCGTTTGCCGATATTGAAAGCGGACTCGGTTGCCCCACGCATCTTCGATGTGTCGGAGGAGCGCCTTTTTGCTCCCAGTATCCGTGGTGAACACGCGCGTCAGGCGCGTCTCGAGCGAGTGCACGCGGTACTCGTCTGCTTTCGGGCGACTGAGTTGCAGGCGCTCGCGGGCGTGAAATGTTTCGCCGCCGATGGGCACCGCGGCAAAACAAATCGTGCGGCCTTCACCTTCACGGAGCAGGAGCGTGTTCGAGCGATCGGTGACCGATTGCTCGAAGCCGTGCGCCCATCCGGGGCCCAGCGTCGCTGCCCGGTCTGCGTAGCGCGCCGATGAATAATAACGCTGAAAAACCAACGGGATCAGCCCGGGGATCTCGAGATCGACCGCCTGATCGACGACGTCGCCCGTGACTACGTTGACGGGGTGGCCGTTTTGACACGTGTGTTTGTCCTGCGCGCCGGAAGAGTCCCCCGCTTTTGCCGGGTCGCGCTGTCCCGCGCTCGGCGGCGGCGCCGCGGCCTTACCGCTCTGCGAAGTTGCGCTGCCGCTTCCCGAACCGCCGCCCCCCGAACCGCTGCCCGCGCTACCTCCG
>Ga0164241_10000352_pt1 | contig 91956 bp, 64 predicted proteins | sample OricomyardsoilBY_FD_108780 | JGI IMG/M metagenome (GOLD analysis project Ga0164241, IMG submission 108780) | Backyard soil microbial communities from Emeryville, California, USA - Original compost - Back yard soil (BY) | ecosystem: Environmental > Terrestrial > Soil > Unclassified | place: USA... | reverse complement strand
GATCAGCGTGGGACATCCGTCGTCGGAAAGGGTCACCTCGACGGTCGACTGCGTCACCCCGTCGTTGTCGAGCAGATCCATCGTCACCATCTCGCCGGCACGGGTGACCCTGTAGAAGCCGGATGCGATATCATCGGCGTGCAGCCCGAGCGCGACGAACGGGGTGACGACGGTACGATCGGCCGGCGGCGGCGAGGCGAGGAACAGGTGGACGAACCAGATCGGCGACGGGCCGTTATAGACGGTCTCGTCGGGAACCGTCAGCGTCCCGCTCCGCTCGTCGTCGTTATCCTTCACCAGAAGCTCGATCAGATGTCCGGCGATCGAGGCTCCCAGCCGAAGCTTCTCCGCTCCATCCTTCCCCCACACATTCATCGTGATGGCATCGAGCTGGCGCTCGGCACTGTGGATATCGATGGTGTAGCGGATGCCGGCATCCGGGATAGTGGATTCGGCGGTCATGGCGATCTCGGCCGAGCCATAGCCGCGATAGCTCCAGGTTCCCTGTTCAACGACGGCACCGCCGCTGGTTGTCTGGAAATGCCCCCCCATCGAGGTAGCAAAGATGTCGTTCAGCATAACGTGATAGGAAGAGAGTGAGTTCCGAGTTCAGGTATATACCGGCGCCGGTCGATCCGATTTCCCGCCGAGGCATTCTCCCCGACGGAGCATCATGCCCGGGATGTGATAAGCATCGGTAACGGGATATCGCGTCGAAATCCCGGCGATCGGCCGCAAGTTAGTCACGATTCCCCACCGGGCAACCGTCCCCGCGCCATCCCGCCGCGCCGGGCGGATGATTCATCGATTCATCAAACGCCGGACCACCGCGCCGCAAACGGTGGCCCGGGCCGGCGGCACGAAAACAAAAGCGGAGACCCGCACAGGGCCTCCGCTCTCGAATCATACGATCGTCGAACGGGCCGTTCAGCCGAGACGATCGATCTCGTCGCGGATCTGCGCGGCGCGCTCGTAGTCCTCGTTCTTGACGGCCTCGTCGAGCTTCCCCTGAAGCACCTCGCGCTGGGTCTTCGGACGGTCGACATCCACCGACCCGACCTGCTCCAGCATCTCATCATCCTCCTCATCTTCTTCCTCCTCGGCCTCCTCCTGCGCCACGACGCCCGCCGCGTTGAGCACGGCCTCGCTGACGTAGATCGGAGCGCCCCAGCGGATGGCAAGGGCGATGGCATCGGATGGACGCGCATCCACCTCGTCGGCGGTCGTGTCGAAGCTCAGCGTCGCGTAGAAGGTCTCATCGCGGATATCGGTAATGGTGACATCGACAAGATTTGCCCCCATCGCCTCGATGATATTCTTCAGAAGGTCGTGCGTGACAGGCCTCGGCGGCCTGATCTGTTCCAGCTCCATGGCGATCGACTGTGCGAGGTCCTGTCCGATAAGGATCGAGAGCCGTCGCATCCCTCCGGTCTCCTGGAGGATCAGCGCATATGCGCCGCTCCCCTGCGGGCTCGACGTCAGCCCGATGATCTCCATCTGTACTTTATCCATGTTCATCTCCCTAGTCGCTATACCATGAACCCGGTTGCAGCCCCCTGTTGATGATCACCAGCAGGCTATCGTATGTCAAAAACAGTGCCGGGAGGGGGATTACTTGCCCAGAAGGGTCTTGATCTCCTTGGTCAGCAGCGGCATCACCTCGAACGCATCGCCAACGATGCCGTAGTCGGCCACCGAGAAGATCGGCGCATCCTTGTCCTTGTTGATCGCGACGATGAACTTCGAGCTCGACATGCCGGCCAGGTGCTGCACCGCGCCGGAGACGGCCGTGGCGATATAGAGCGACGGGGAGACGGTCTTGCCGGTCTGGCCGACCTGCTCACCATGCGGACGCCAGCCGGCATCGACCACCGCGCGCGAGGCGCCCACCGCGCCGCCGAGCACCTCGGCCAGATCCTCCACCAGATTGAAGTTCTCGGGGCCCTTCAGCCCGCGTCCGCCGGAGACGATGATATCGGCCTCGGCGACGTCACGCTTCCCGGTATTCACTTTGGTTTCGACGACTTTCGCGGCGAAATCTTTTTCGGTGAACTCCACCGAGACGGTGCGGGTGGCGGCGCTGACCCCATCGACCGTCGACGCGGTGAAGACGTTCGGGCGGAGCGAATAGACCTTCACCGGCGTGGTGATCTTCACGGCCACGCGGGCCTTGCCGGCATAGACCGGGCGGACGGCGACGCCCTCCCCGTCGAGCTCGACGATATCGGGGACGAACCCGGCACCGAGCTTCACCGCCACGCGCGGCGCGATATCCTTGCCATGCTGGGTGCTGCTGATAAGCACCGTATCGAAGTTCTCGGCCCGCGTTACCTGTGCTATCGCGCTGGCAACCGCCCCCGATGCGTACTGCGCCAGGCGGGCGTCGCTGACGACGATCACGTCGCCGGCGCCGTATGGGGCGAGCTTCTCGGCAAGCCCGGCCACATTGTCGCCAACCAGCAGCGCCGCGAACGTCCCGCCCGACCCCGCGGCAAGAGCCCGCGCGGCGGTGACGGTCTCGTAGGCGTTCTTCTTGAGCTCGCCGTTGCGCTGCTCGATATATGCCAAAATCTTCATGTTGATATTCTGCAGTTATTTGAATGTGAAGTCAGTTCTCAGCCTCCCGGCGCGCACGGAGGACGGCGGGATGGCGACGCGATCGCCAGAGGATCAGATGACCTTGGCCTCTTCATGGAGCAGGCGGACGAGCTCCTTGACGTTCTCCGGGGAGAAGTCGAAGATCTTTCCGGTTCCCTTCTGCTCCGGCTTCCGCATCTCGACGGTCTCGGTGCGAGGCTCGGCGGCGATGGGGGCGCGCTCCTCGATCGGCTTCGACTTCGCCTTCATGATATCGGGCAGCTTCGGATAGCGCGGCTCGTTGAGTCCCTTCTGGGCGGTGATCACGCAGGGGAGCGTGCTCTCGACCACTTCCTTCCCCCCCTCGATGTCGCGCTCGGCGCGGATCGAGGCGCCGGTGACGTCGAGCTTGGTCACGAACGATACCAGCGGCATATCGAGCAGCTCGGCGAGCATCGGCCCGATCTGCGCCGAATCGTAGTCGACCGACTGACGGCCGCAGAGCACCAGATCGGCGCCGATCGACTTGATCGCCTCGGCGAGGTTCGCCGCGACCGTGTAGGAATCACCCCTGACCTCATCCTTGATCAGTATGGCCTTGTCGGCTCCCATCGCCAGCCCGAGACGGACCGACTCCTTAGCTCCCTCTCCGCCAACGCAGAGCAGCGTCACCGTTCCGCCGGCGGCCTGCTTCTGGCGCAGCCCTTCCTCGACCGCGAACTCGTCGTACGGGTTGAGGACGAACTTCACCCCTTTGGGATCGATGGCCTTCCCGTCGGCGCCGACAACGATCTTGGTGGCGGTATCGGGCGTCTGGCTGATACAGACAACTATGTTCATATAACTGGTTGGATAGATATTCAGATGAGCTTGAAATGAGCCCGCAAATATACGTTACCCCCCTCAAAGATGCCGGGCCGGGATGGCCCCCAGCGACCCGCCAGCGCTGTAACAGTGCGTTTCGCCCCGGCGGCCGGCCGCCGGGGCGCCATGGCTACCTGGCGATGATGATCCTGCCACGGTGCGGAACCCCGTCGGCCACCATATCATAGAAATAGACCCCGTCGGCCAGGCCGGTGCCATCGAACGTCGCCACGTGGCGCCCCCCCTCCTGCACCCCGTTGACCAGCCGGCGGACGGTGTTGCCGAGCGCATCGACCACGCTGAGATGGACCGTCGAGCTATGCCGGAGCGTATACTCGATGAACGCCACCGAGCGCGTCGGGTTCGGATAGCTTGCGATGGAGAGCCCGCTCTCGACGCCATCGCCGGAGCGAACGCCCGAGGGGCCGCCGAAGGAGATATCGTCGATATACCAGCCATCGAGGTTCGCCGCTGGCGAGCTTTTCAGCCTGAAGCGGACGATGCCGGTGGCATCGGGCCCCGGATTGGGATGCTGCAGCGTGATCACCTCCTGGCGCCAGTCGCCGGGATCGGCGGTGCGGTCGCTCCACGATGCGTCGTAACGCAGGTTGTATCCCTTGACCTTGTTCCAGGTGGCGCCGTTGTCGTAGCTGACGTCGACGATCCCCGAATCCCCCGACTCGATCACCGCGATATGGGCGAAGCGCAGATCGACCGGAGAGGCCATCGTCACCGGGAAGAGCTGGACGTAGTCGTTCCTGCGGATCGCATAATCCCCCTCGGGAGAATCGGTCAGGGAGTTGGGGGCGCTGAGCGCGAGCCGGTTGGTCAGCCCCCAGTCGCCGGTATAGAGGAAGCGGGCGCGGACGCCATCGAACTTCTCCTGATAGGCGGAGAAATCGCCGGCATAGAGGATGGCGGTATCGGAGAGGAGGCTCTCGTTCGGCGGCGTGTTTCGGTCGATCGCCGTGACGGTATAGCGGTAATAGCCCCGCTCCGATGGAGCATCGTCGATCGTGACGACGGTGCCGCTGTCGGCGGGGGCGGCGCTCACTTCGCGCAGCAGCTCGCCGTCGCGATAGATCCGGTAGCCGCCGAGATCCCCCAGCGGGGTCGCCGAATCGGCGCGGAGGTTCGGCAGCCGCGCGTCGATGGCAAGCCCGCTCCCGAACCCGCGCGAGCCGACGATCGTCACGCGGCCGGGAAGGCGCGCCTCACCGGCCCTGAAGGTCACCGAACGGATAACGCTGGTGTCGGGCCCGGCGGCGACCCGCACCGTATAGAGATAGCCGGTGCCGATGTTCAGCCCCCCCTCGGTGAAGGTGGTGGTGCCGGCCGGCCGGGTGGCAACGATTGCACCGTCGCGGCTGATCACCAGCGTATAATCGGTGATCGGCTTGCCGAAGATCGACTCCATCGCCGGGTTCTCCCAGGAGAGCGTCGCCTCCTGAAGGTTCTCGTAGCGTCCCCGCACCACCAGATGCTCCACCGGATATGGCTGGCGGATGTTCACCATCGAGGTGTAGACGTCGTTATCCTCACGCGTGTCGAGATAGGAGGGATAGACACGGCCGTCGTGGAATGCGTTGCCGCTGTAGTCGCCGGCGAAGATATTATCGGCGTACGGGTTCTTCCTGAAATCGCTCATCGCGTCGGTGGCCTTGCGATCGATCCAGGTATCGCCGCCGTCGGAGCTGTAGCTGACATAGGTATCGATCAGGATATTCTCCGGGTCGTTCCGGCTGTCGGAATACATCACCGCGATATCGCCGTTGGTCTCATCGACGCTCAGCCAGGGCCACCACTGGTCGTTGGTCGTCGTGGAGTGGATGATCTTCGGCTGCGACCAGGTGGTCCCGCCATCGCTCGACCTGCTGAAGTAGATATCGGGCTCGCGTCCGGCCGCCCACGCCATATACAGCCAGCCACGGCGCGATGAGCCGGAGACATCAGCCATGATGGTCGGATAGGTCTCGGCGCGGAAGGTCCCCTTCAGCACATGATAGACGTTGCTGCCGGAGCGACGCGCCGTGCCGAGCGTCGGATATCCCTGCACCGGATAGGTCGGCGCGGTGAAGGTACGCCCGCCGTCGGTCGATTTCGAGAAGCCTATCGAGCGGATCGGCCCGTCGTTCCAGAGGACGTAGAGCGTGCCGTCGGGCCCGGTGGTGGAGATCGGGAAGCTCTGGCCGAAGGTCGTGTCGGTGCTGGTCCCCGATTTTCTCGGGCTGATCGGCACCGGAACCGACCAGGTGAGCCCGCGATCGGTGGAGCGGGCAAGCACGATCTGCGTGGAGCTGTCGCGGTCGATCACCCGTTTCCAGGGGGTATAGAGATATCCCCGGAACGGCGATGTCGCCGAGTTGTCGATCTCGATATAGTATTTATCCTCGAAGGCGCTGTCGGGGGTCATCGTTCCGCCGCGGTGCTCGATCACCGGGATATGCGCCTGCCAGGTGGCGCCGTTGTCGGTCGACCTGGCGATATACACGCCGCACTCCCCCTTGGCGCCGCTGGAGGCGGGGAATCCCCCATACATCAGGTAGGCGTTCCCCTCGTAGTCGAACGCCACCGACGGATCGTTGCCGGTCACCCACCCGGTGTGCACCGGGCCGAGGTTCTTGTTGACCCAGGAGTTCCCGCCATCGGTCGAGAGGTAGACGAACGCCGCGTCGCGCGCATCGACGGCCGAGGAGATCAGCACGTTCGGCGCGACCGGATTGATCGCGATCGACGACTCGTTCTGCGGAAGCTGCTGCGTCCCGCTCTCGACGATCATGTTCCGGTTGAGGAAATAGAAGTTCTCGGTGCTGATCGGCCCCTGCTGAAGAGCGCGGATATCCCACGAGCGCTTTTGTTTCCCCTCGCGCTCGAGCTCATGCTCGAACTCACGGTCGAGGCTCGGCCGGGCGCGGCGGGCGTGGTCGGGTCGCTCCGATTCCTGCGCGCCGGCAACAGCGCAAAGCAGAAGGAGCCACATGATGCAGCTGGAGGAAAGCTTCATGGGAACAGGGTTCAAGTTCTGGATGAGACTGATATGGCAAACGCGGGTGAAAACTAACCGAAACCGCCGTCCGATACAACAGGGATCACAGGCGATCAGTGTCTGAGTTTGCCGGAATGTTGGATCGGAATTGAACTCCGGCCCAGCGTATCAGCAAACGACAATCAACATGAGACAAGACCTCCGGGGCGCGCCGGCCGATCCCCCGCCACGCCAAAGCGGGAGGAAGGATCGGCCGGGGCCGCCACGGTTATGCCTCGACGTTCAGCACGAACGGCACCGTGATGATCTTCCCCTTGTGCTGGAACTGCCCCCACGCCTTGTAGAGTCCGGGATGCGGGAAGTTCGTGTGGAACATTACATCGGAGCCGCCGCCGTCAGCAGGCCTGGCGTCCCCGGCCGTGGCGCCATGAGCACCGTGGTCCATGGAGCCATGAGCGTCCCCGTGGGCATCCATCGGATGAGTATGGAGATACGATTTCGTATCGCCCGACAGCAGCACGGCATGTCCCATGGCGCCGAGATATGGCTCCAGACCGGTCACCGGCTTCCCCGCCGCGTCGCGCACCTGGAAATGGAGCATCACATCCTTCCCCGCCCTGATCTTCCCCGGCATCGGCATCATCGCCACCTGGTAGACGGCGCCGCCAGCCTTCCCGGGCTCCCCCTCCGGAGCGGATGTCACCGTCTTGACCATCCATCCCCCGGCGCCGATCGTATCGGCGGCCGAGGCGAACGTCGCCGGGACCGCGGCTGCATCGGCCGTGCTGAACTCATGCTGGGGCACCTCCTGCATCTTCCCGTTCGGGGTATAGTCGGCGTAGAGCTTGTAGCTGCCGGGACGCGGCAGCGTCGTGCTGATGGTGAACCGCCCGTTCCCCTCGTACCGGGGATGAAGGTGGTTGAACCATGAAAGATCGCTCGACACGACGATCAGATGCATCAGCTTCTCATGCACCGTATCGAGCTTCTCCACCGGCTTCCCGGACGCGGCGTCGAGGATGGTCAGCGTCCAGGATGCCGGGGCTCCGGCGACGATCTGCTCCGGCTGGGTGGCGAACTCCAGCCGCGTCGTCGGCCGGGCGCTATCGCCATGATCATGAGCATGGGCGCTGTCGTGGGTGTGAGCCCCGTCGGCATGATCATGGGCGTGGGCGGTGGAGTCGGCACGGCTTCCGCCTGGATCATTGCCGCCGCAGCCGGCCGTCAGCAGCGCTCCCCCTATCCATGCGGCGGCGCCGATGCAGGCCGCGCCGTTTCGCAGGCGCGCCATGAGCTGGTGTCGTGGAGCCGTGGCCCGGGCCGGAGCTCCGTTCTGATACTGCTTATCGTTCTTCATTGCTTTCTCCTTGATTGTTGATCGTCCCGCCGACATCACGGCGCAACCACATCGAACCCCGCGTCCTCGATCGCCTCGACGATCCGCTCGCGTCCCATCGTCGCCTCGTCGTATTCGACGCGCGCCTCCCCGATCCGCACATCGGCCTGCTCGAGCCCGATCCGCGAAAGCGCGCGCGCCACGCTGTTGACGCATCCGCCGCATGTCATCCCATCGATCTTTATCGTCTCGATCATACTGGTCTCCCGATTATAGTTGAAGTAGAGTAGATATGAATCCGGTCCTCCCGGAGGATCTTCCCGGAGAGGCTCACCATCAATGCGATCCGCCGTGCGCCTCATGATCGGCGCCGCTCTCGTGTCCCTCCTGGATCTTCGTCACCAGAGCGCTCCCGCCGGCGACGCGCAGCGTCAGGTGCGTCTCCTTGCCGACGGCGACCCCGCCGAGGATCGCCGGGTTGGCGACGGGATAGGTATCGCTCCCCGCCGGAGCGAAGCCCTCGATGGCCTCATGCCTGACGGTGATCGTTCCGGCGGCGCTGTCGATCGTCACCGGAGTGCCGTGGAAGCTGTAGGTTTTCACCTCCGATGACGCCGGAGCCGCTGCTGACGCCGGGGCCGCAGCACCCGTATCGCCGGCCGGAGATGTATCGGCGGTCTGGCCCGGCTTCTCGGTACCGCAGCCGGTCAGCCCCAGCATGGCGCCGAGCATAAGCGAACAGAGGGCCGTGGTTATGGAGATCGTTTTCATTGCACTGTAGGTTGATGAAGTGGGTCGCCCGGTGCGGGCGATCGATGTTGAATATCTGTTGCGACCGATGCGGCCGCGAGGCCGTCCTTCTCGGCATTGCGCCGGAGATAGCGCTCGACTGCCGGGCGGCCGAAGGACCAGAAGGCCGCCGGGGTGACCACGATATCGAGCAGCGTCGAGGAGATCAGCCCGCCGAGGATCACCACCGAGACCGGATGCAGAATCTCCTTGCCGGGAGCGTCCTCGGCAAGCACCAGCGGAAGGAGCGCAAGCCCGGCGGTCAGCGCGGTCATCAGCACCGGCACCAGCCGCTCGAGCGAGCCCCGGACGATCATCCCGCGCGAGAAGCTCTCCCCCTCTACCTCGATCAGATGGAGGTAATGGGAGATCATCATGATGCCGTTGCGCGAGGCGATCCCGGTGAGCGTGATGAACCCCACGATCGAGGCGATGGAGATGGTTTGATTCGTCAATGAGATTGCAATAACGGAGCCGATCAGCGCCAGCGGGATGTTCAGCAGAATCTGCGCGACGATCCGGAAGGAGCGGAAATGCGCGTAGAGCACCAGAACCATCCCGGCAACCGCCACCAGCGCCAGCACACCCAGCAGCCTCGCCGCCTCCTGCTGCGACTCGAACTGCCCGCCATAGGTGATGTAGTATCCCGGCGGCAGCGTCACGCGCTCGGCCACCCTGGCACGGATCCCCGCGATCACATCGCCGAGCGATCCCCCCGCCGCGTTGGCCTGGATGACGATCCTCCGCTGCGCGTTCTCATGGATGATCTGGTTCGGCCCGCGCCCCTCGGCGATCGTCGCAAGCTCGCGCACCGGCACCCCCACCCCGTCGCGGTTGCGCAGGAAGATATCCCCCATCGCATCGGGCGTCGCGCGCCCCGCCGAATCTGAACGGACCACAAGCGCATAGCGCGCGCCCCCTTCGAGCATCTCGGCGACGGTCCGTCCGTTGAGCGAGACCTCGAGCCCCTCTGCCACCTCGCCGGGAGTGAAGCCGTAGCGCGCGGCCGCTTCGCGGTCGATCACGACCGGAAGCTGCGGGATCAGCGTCTGCTTCTCCACCGACAGATCGGCCACGCCGGGAACCGTTGCTATCGCCGCGCGGATCTCCTCGGCCTTCGAGCGGAGCACCGAGAGATCCTCCCCGAACAGCTTGATGGCGATCTGCGCCCGCACGCCGGAGAGGAGATGATCCAGACGATGGGAGATCGGCTGGCCGATGTTGACGATCACTCCCGGCAGCGCGAGCTTCCCCCGGATATCGGCCAGCACTTCGCCGCGCGGACGATCCGACGGACGAAGATCGACATCGAGCTCGCTGGAATGAACCCCCTCGGCGTGCTCGTCGAGCTCCGCGCGGCCGGTGCGGCGCCCCACCGAGATCACCTCCGGCACCCCCATCAGGCTCCGCTCGGCGATCGTCCCGATGCGGTTCGATTCGGAGAGCGACGTCCCCGGCTCCTGCAGCAGGTTGATCGTCAGCGTCCCCTCGTTGAACGGCGGAAGGAACTCCGATCCGAAGAACGGAAGCGCGGCGAGCGAGAGGATGAAAAGAATCCCGGCGCCGATCATCACGCCCCTCGGCCTGTCGAGCGTATGGGCGAGGAGGCGGGCGTCGAGCCGTTTCAGCCCCCGCACCAGCCACCCGTCCCGCTCCCGCTCGGTGATCGCCTTCGATCGCGGCAGCAGATACATCGCCAGCGCCGGGGTCACCGTCAGTGAGACGGCGAGCGAAGCGACGATCGATGTGATATAGGCCACCCCGAGCGGCGCGAAGATCCTCCCCTCGATCCCCCCCATCGCAAAGAGCGGAAGGAACACCAGCACGACGAGAATCGTCGCCAGCACGATGGAGTTGCGGACCTCGCTCGACGCCCTGAATATCACCCCAAGCGCTGGCTCCGGGTGCTCGCGCTCACGGTTCTCCCGCAGGCGGCGGAAGACGTTCTCGACGTCGACGATCGCGTCGTCCACCAGCTCGCCGATCGCCACGGCGAGCCCGCCGAGCGTCATCGTGTTGATCGAGACGTCGAAGAGCCTGAAGACGAGCGCGGTGATGATGATCGACAGAGGGATCGCCGTCAGGGTGATGGCGGTCGTCCGGAAGTTGAGCAGGAACATGAACAGAACGATCGTCACCAGGATCGCGCCGTCGCGCAGCGCCTCCTCGACGTTGGTGATCGCGGCGGTGATGAAGGTGGCCTGGCGGAAGAGGTTCGGCAGCACTTTCACATCCCCCGGCAGCCCCGGCTTCAGCTCATCGAGCGCCGCCTCGACCCGCGCGGTGAGCGCGACGGTGTTGGCGTCGGGCTGCTTCTCGACGGCGAGGATCACCCCCGGCCGGCCGTTGATCGATGCGTCGCCGCGCCGCGTCTGCGCGGCCGGCTCGACGCGCGCCACCTGGCCTATGGTAATGGGAACGCCGTCGACGCTTCTGATAACGGTGGAAGCGATCTCGCCGGGGCTCGCGGTGCGGGCGATATTGCGGATCAGATATTCCTGCGCGCCCGATTCCAGATAGCCCCCCGTCGTGTTGACGCTGGCGCCGGCCGCGGCCTCCTCCACCTCGGCGATCGATACACCATACGACTGCATCTTCCCCCGATCGACCAGGATCTGGTACTGCCTGACCTCCCCGCCGATCGGGATCACCTGCGCGATGCCGGGGATCGTCAGCAGACGCCGGCGGATGGCGACATCGGCGAGCGTCCGAAGCTCCATCGGCGAGGTGGTATCGGAGGAAAGACCGATCAGCATGATCTGTCCCATCACCGAGGAGACCGGCCCGAGCTGCGGGATGATCCCCTTCGGGAGCTGCGCCGAGGCGGCCTGCAGCCGCTCGTTGACAAGCTGGCGGTCGAGATAGATATCGCTCCCCCATCCGAACTCCACGTAGATCACCGACAGGCCGATCCCGGAGACGGAACGGACACGCTCGACGCCGGGGGCGCCGTTCATCGCCGTCTCGATCGGGCCGGAGACGAGCGTCTCCACCTCCTCCGGCGCGAGCCCCTCCGCCTCGGTCATGATCGTCACGGTTGGACGATTGAGATCGGGGAGGACGTCCACCGGCAGATTGACCAGCGCATAGGCTCCGTAGACCAGCAGCAGCGCGGCCGCCACCACCACGAACAGGCGATTGCGCAGCGAGAAGAGTATGATTCTATCGAGCATCGTTATCGTTCCGTTGTCTGATCGTACATCCGGCTTCCGTTCACAGCCCGGCCATCCCCTTGAGTTGATGGCTTCCGCTCGTCACCACGCGATCCCCTTCGGCCACGCCGCTCCGCACCTCGATGGAGACCCCGTCGGAGGTGGAGCCGAGCACCACATCCCGCGCCTGGAACTCCTCCGGCGCCGTGTGCAGAAACACCACGCGACGCTCGCCGATCCGCACCACCGCCGTCTGCGGGATCGACAGGACCCGCGACGCAGCCCCCGTCCCGATCGCCACCGACGCGCTCATATTCAGCTTCAGACGCTCGCCGGGATTGTCGACAACGAAGAGCGTCCTGATGGTCCGCGTGGCGGGATCGACCACGCTGCCGGTTCTATAGAGCTTCCCGGCGAAGGTTTCCCCCGGATATGCGGAGAGGGTGATGACCGCACTGGCGGCCCCCTCGGCCCCCACGAGATCTCCCTCGAACAGATCGGCCTCGACCCAGACCTTCGACAGATCGGCGATGGTGAACGCGGCGCGCGAGCCATCGGTCACCTCTCCCTCGGCGATCCCGGCCGCCGTGATCACCCCCGATATCGGCGCCCTCACCGCCACGCTCCCTCCTCCGGCGATCTGTTCTGCGATCGCGTCGCAGGTGGCGCGCGCCGCATCGCGGCGGATCGTCGCCTCGATGATCTGCTTGCCGGCCACCACCCCTTCGAGCCGCTCGAGCCGGCTCACCTCGCGCTCGGCCGAGGCAAGCTCCGCGCGGGCGCGGATCTGCTCCGTGCGAAGGGCCGCCAGCTCGGCCGGCGCAAGCACCGGGGCGACCCGGAAGAGAATATCTCCCCGTCGCACGCGATCCCCCAGCCGGGGGATGCGCGCCCCGACGACCCGTCCCGACAATGGCGCCACCACATCGGCGACGGCATCGGTGCGGGGAATGACGCGCCCCGTCACCGAAGCGCTCCGGGCCATCGCCCGCTCCCCCGCCGGCTCGGTGAGGATGCCGAGCGAGAACTGCTGCTCCTTCGGGATGACGATCGCCGCTCCCTGGACGACGGCGGCGGCCGTCGCTGCGGGAGCGGCCTGGCCGTGATCCTCGCCGTCATGCGCCAGAAGCCATCCGCTCACCCCCAGGACTGCCCCCATGGCGAGCGCGCCCCTGACGATGGGATGCGAGGCCGGCCACCGGCCGCCCGATCTTCCTGATGTCCGTGTCATCTTCAGCTCTCCTGTATATGGGTGTCGGAATCGGTCGGCGATAGCGTATCGGCGGAGGAGCCCTGCCGGGAACGCCCTCTGCGCCAGGAGCGCCAAACGACCATCAGGCCCAGAAGACATCCGGCGACCACCAGAGAGCTTCCCCACCAGGGCCATCGCCCCGCGCCTTCATCGGGAATGGACCCGCCGCCATGCTCCGCCAGAAATCTCGTGGCATGCCCTCCGGCATAGATATTCCGCAGCTCGAGAAAATCCGTGCGTCGCTCGGCCCGTACCGTCGCCACGACGCTGTAGATCGTATCGGCCGGGAACGAGACCACCGCATCGTAGATCCCGGGCGATGACATCGCCGGCGGCGCGATCACCTTCACGCCGGCGGGGGTGAACGAGAGCGCGATGCTCCCCCCTTCGAGGGGCCTGTTGGTCTCGTAATCGGCGAGGAAGAACCTGAGCCGCGCGTCGCCGCCGATCTCCGGCGGCGGGTACTTCAGCAGCAGCTCGAACTGCTCGGTGGTGGCCAATGTCGTCAGCATGCTCGCGCTGGCCCCCGGCGTACCGACGGGTGCCGGAGCGGCTTCGCCATGATCCTCACCCCCATGGGCGAGCGCTCCGTGGCCGGGCGCGATGGCGAAGACCAGACAGAGCATCAGGCGGACCAGGGCCGCCATGCGATACGATCGTTTCATCATCCTCCGTCCCTCTGTTAGTGTGCGATGACCCGCTCGAAATCGGCGAGCGCTTCGGCGTATCTCTGCTCCGCGTCGATCAGCGCCTCCCGGAAGCGGACGAGCTGCCGCTGCTGCGCGATCACTTCGGCCGCCCCAAGCTCGCCGGCGGCATAGCCCCGTTCGAGCAGCTCGAGGTTCCGGCCGACCAGCGGCGCCACATCGCGACTGTAGAGCCCCACCGCCCCGGCGGCGGCGCGGAGCCGTCCGGCGGCGCGGGCGATATCGGCGCGAGCCCTCGATCGGATCAGCACGCGCTCGGCGTCGATCAGAGCAAGCTCCGCGTCGGCGACCCCCACATCCCCCTGGCCGAGATCGTAGAGCCCGCCGAACGGGAGCGGAACCGCCACGCCGATATGCACGCCGAACAGCATCTCCTGCTTGTCGATCCCGCCGAACCCTCCCCTGACATCCTCGCTTCCCCCTTTCAGATCCTCGCCGGTCAGCACGAGCCTGTCGCTTCCGAGGCTCGCCCCCACGCGGAGGCTCGGTATCCAGCGCCGCGCCCCAAGGCTCCGCTCGGCCCTCAGGCGCTCGATCGACCGCTCGGTCGCGGCCCATTCGGGACGGCCGAGTATCAGGCTGTCGGGGTTGGCGGCCAGCGCGCGCTCGACGGCAGCGACCTTCTCCAGGGCCGCCGAGAGAGAATCCCCGGGGTCCGTCGCGGCATCACGCACCGGCACGATGATCGCCGAGCCATCGATCCCAAGGAGCAGGGAAAGCTCGGCCCGCGCCTCCGCCACCATCGACTCGGCGGTCCCCCGCTCGATCAGCGTCGTCGCCAGCTCGATCCTGAGCGCGTTCCGATCGAGCTCGGAGATCTCCCCGACCGCAAGCAGGCGGCCGGCGATGGTATCGAGCCGGCGGGCGAACGAGGCGAGCGAATCCGCCAGATACATCCTCTGCTCCGCCCCGACCAGCGCCGCAAACGCCCTGCGCGTCGCCGTCCGCAGATCCAGCTCGACCGCGCGGACATCCAGATCGGCCCCGGCCAGCGCTGCGTCGGCCGCACGGCGGCGGAGCCCCGACTGCCCGCCGATCTCTATCTCCTGCGACAGATCCAGATCCCATCCCCCCTCGCCGCGTCCCTCGAACGGAGCATCGGTGCGACGGCTGAACTCCAGCTCGGGAAGCGATGGGAAGAACGGAACCGTCCGCATCCGCTCGGCCCGCGCGCGCTCCCTCAGAAGCCGCCCGCGCATCATCTCCGGACCGCCGGCGAGCATCCGCGCGACGGCTTCATCGGAGGTAAGGCGAAGCGTATCCCCGCTCTGCGCGATAAGGCGTGGCGACGGCAGGAGCGCCGTCAAAACCCCGACGACAGCCAGCGCAACAGCGCGCCCGGCGCTCGGTCGGCGGGCCATGCGTGGCGAGGCGAGAGAATCTGCCATGATCATATCGGTTCGTTATTGAATCGGAAGGCATGCGCGCGATGCGCCGGTCATGATCGAACGACCATGCGGAGCGCCAGGCTCCGGCTGAGGGCATCATGCCGCAGGGGCTGGCACGGCGGAATACGCCGGATGGAGCCCCGGGCAGTTCGGACAGAGATATAAGCGCGAGGTGATGACTGGAGGATGGCGGGACGCGGCGCGGCACCGGCCGGTACGCGCATGCGGAAGCACGCGCGACGGAGCGTCGCGGGCAGAGCCTGATCCTCCGCAGAGGCTAGATCAGCAGAACGGAGATACGGAGATAGGTGGAATGCGTTATCGAGGCCAGAAACGGCGGCGACGATCCGATCTTGAACGATGAGGCGTCGGCCATCGCGGTCGGCACGAGCGCCGGGGGAAGGACCATATAGAGGGTCGCCAGCACCTGCGTCAGCGCTATCCTCGACGGAAGCGCGGCCGTATCGACGGCCTGCCGCCCCCCTGCCTGACCATCGTAGCAGCAGTACGACATCTCATTGAGATGCGACGCCGCGTGTACATGCCCCCCGTCTCTGACGCCGGCGCCATGATCGTGGTGATCATCGCCATGGGAATGATGATCCCCCGCGTCGTGGGCATGGTCATCATCGTGGCCGTGCGCCAGGTTATGCTGCACCGTGCGGGCCACCGCTTCGGACCCGGCGCAGAGGTGCGCATGCGCGACCGGCGGCAGGATCAGCGACAGCAACAGTGCAAGGACGGTAGCCAGCGATATGATGGACTTGGGATTCACGTAATGACAAAGCTACAGGGGTTATCGGCGAAAGTCAAGCCGGTTACAGATCGATGCCCCTTCGGGGGCGGGGCCGATTCACAGGCATTGACGGACAGGTGATAGCACGGTAACAGTATCCCGAAGCCGGCGATATGGGGGCACCGGCCGATATTTCCTCCCCCGGAAGAAGTTCGCCGGGTCAAGTTTATGTATATTCGACGCCATGCATCGTCCCGATTTCCAGAAGCGGCGTGACCTTCCCTCCGCATCCCCCGAAGAACTGCGGCAGGCGCTCCGGCAGTTCGCCAGCGGCGTCACGGTGGTCACCGCCGAGCACGACGGGGAACTTCATGGAATCACCGTTTCGGCCTTCACATCGATATCGATCGAGCCGCCGGTGATCATGGTGGCGATCAACACCGCCAGCTCGATCATCGGATCGATCCTCGACTCGGAGCACTTCGCGGTGCATATCCTGTCGGCCGAACAGCAGGAGCTCTCGACGCGCTTCGCCGCCTCGCTCCCCTCGGAGGAAAAATACCGGGAGCTGCATGTGGAGGCGGGCCCCACCGGCGCCCCGACCATCGACGGCGTGCTGGCGCTGATCGAGTGCGCGCTCGACCAGACGCTCCTGGTGGGGAGCCATATGCTGATGTTCGGGCGGGTGATACGCGCGGTCTCCGAGAGCCAGCCGGGCGCTCCGCTGATCTACTACCATCGCGCATACCGCGAGCTGGCGCCGACGCAGCCTCCCGAATAAACGCGCAGCTTTGGAACATTGAGCCGCATATAGCTACTTTCGCCCCGAAACAACCGGCGTTCGCGATATGATCGCCCTCTCCCAGTCTACACCTAACTCTTCCGTTTTATGAAGAATTGCCTCGCGATTTTACTTGCATCCGTTGTAACACTATGTTCGGCATGCTCCGGCGGTGACAAGCCGGGGGAGACTCCAGGGGGTGGCGAAACGATCAAGATCGGCCAGTATGCATCGAAGACCGGCTCGGAGGCGACCTTTGGAACGCAGATCGACAACGGAGTGATGCTCGCCGTCGACGAGATCAACGGCGCCGGGGGGATCAACGGCAAGAAGATCGAGCTGATCACCGAGGATACGCAGTCGCAGACGCAGCCGGCGCAGAACGCCGTCGAGAAGCTGATCGGCCGCGACAAGGTGGTGGCCGTGATCGGTGAGGTCGCATCAGGACGGACGCTGGCGGCGGCGCCGATCGCGCAGCGCGAGAAGATCCCGATGCTCACCCCCGCCTCCACCAACGAGAAAGTCACCCTCGACAAAAACGGCAACGTCGCCGACTATATCTTCCGCATCTGCTTCATCGATCCGTTCCAGGCGACGGTGATGGCGCGTCTGGCGGCCGAGAACCTGAAGATCAAGAACGTGGCGATCCTGAAGGATAACGCGGCCCCCTACTCGGTCGGCCTCGCGAAGAACTTCAGAGAGCAGTTCACAAAGCTGGGCGGAACGATCGTCGAGGAGCAGGACTTCGAGGGGAATCAGAACGACTTCAAGGCGCAGCTGACGGCGATCAAGGCGAAGAACCCGCAGGCGATCTTCGTCCCGGCATACTATACGTCGGTGAGCCTCATCGCCACGCAGGCGCGCGAGCTCGGCATCACCGTGCCGCTGCTCGGCACCGACGGCTGGGACAGTCCGGTGCTGACGCAGGGGGAGGCGGGCAAGGCGCTGGAGGGATGCTTCTTCAGCAACCACTACTCCAACGACGACACCGCCACGGCCGTGAAGAACTTCGTCAAGAACTACACCGGCAAGTATAACGAGGCCCCCGGAGCGATGTCGGCGCTCGGCTACGACGCGATGAACATCATCGCCAGCGTCATCAGGCAGTCCGGGAAGTCCGATCCCGAGTCGATCCGCGCCGGGCTTGCCGGGCTGAAGGGATATCAGGGCATCACCGGAATGATCACGATCGACGCGCAGCACAACGCCACCAAGTCGGCCGTGGTGCTGCAGATCAAGGACAGCAAGTTCTCCTACTACACCACGATCAGCCCGGATGGCGCGGCGCCAGCGGCGGCGGCACCGGCCCCGGCGGCAACCACCGCGCCTGCAGCGGGGGCGGCCGACACCTCGAAGAAATAACGGCGGATGCCCGGCATTCTCAGATAGCGCGCGGGGTCCCGCCTGAAAGGCGGGACCCCGCGTGGCGGTACAGCCGTCGCGCAGCGGACATCGAAGCCGGGGCGGCGGCATCATCGAGCATATAATCCGGATCGGAACGAACCCTTTATGAGTGAATTTCTCCAGCAGGTCATCAACGGGCTCTCGCTCGGCGCCATCTACGCGCTGATAGCGCTTGGCTATACGATGATCTATGGCGTGCTCCGCTTCATCAACTTCGCCCACGGCGATGTGTTCATGGTCGGCGCATATATCGGATTCTACGCCTTCCCGCTGATCATCCCGGTCACCGGCGAAGGGCTGCCGACGGCGGTGGCGGTGATCCTGGTGGCGATGATCGGCTGCGGGATACTCGGCGTGGTGATAGAGTTTCTGGCCTACCGGCCGCTGCGCAACCGCCCGAAGCTGACGGTCCTGATCACGGCGATCGGCGTCTCCCTCTTCCTGGAGTATACCGGCCAGCTTCCGGTGGTCTTCACCCCGAACCCACGCACCTTCCCGACGCTCATCCCCAACACGACCTACAACGTCTTCGGCGACGTCAGCATCGGCAGCACGCAGATCCTGGTCTTCGTCGTTGCGCTGCTGCTGATGGGAGTGCTCAGGGTGATCGTGATGCGCACGAAGATCGGCACGGCGATGCGCGCCGTCTCGATGAACATGAACGCGGCGTCGCTGATGGGGATCAACCTCAACTTCATCATCTCGTTCACCTTCTTCCTCGGCTCGGCGCTGGCCGGCGCCGGCGCGGTGCTCTACGCCATGAGCTACCCGAAGATCAACCCGCTGATGGGAATTCTTCCCGGACTGAAGGCGTTCGTCGCGGCGGTGCTCGGCGGGATCGGCAATATCCCCGGCGCGGCGCTCGGAGGGTTTCTGATCGGCGTGGCCGAGACGATGACCGCCGGCTATATCAACCCGGCGTTCCGCGACGCGATCGTCTTCGGCATCCTCATCATGATCCTCCTTCTGAAACCCTCCGGCCTGCTGGGCAAGGGAGGGACCGAGAAAGTATGAAACCGATCGCACGCCCCTATATCTACCTGGCGCTGGCCGTCGCCGGCACCTTCGTTCTGTCGATGATCATCGGCGGGATGGGCTCGTACGATCAGCGGATCGTGATCAACATCGGGATCAATATGATCCTCGCCTCGTCGCTCAACCTGATCAACGGCTACACCGGGCAGTTCTCGCTCGGCCACGCCGGGTTCATGTCGATCGGCGCCTATGCCGCCTCGTCGATCACCACCATGCTCTATCCGGCGCTAGTCGGCGAGCTGCATGGGGGCGTCTCGCAGGAACTCTACTTCCTTGTCGCGATCCTCGCCGGCGGAGTTGCCGCGGCGATCGCCGGACTGCTCGTCGGCGTGCCGTCGCTTCGCCTGAAGGGGGATTATCTGGCGATCGTCACGCTGGGGTTCGGCGAGATCATCCGGGTGATCATCCAGAATATCAAGCCGCTCGGCGGCTCGCTCGGCATACCCGACATCCCCCGCTATACCACCTCCCTCTGGGTGTTCCTGACGGTGGTGGCGGTGGTGTTCGTAATCCAGAGCCTGATGCGCTCCACCTACGGCAAGGGGTTTCTCGCCGTGCGCGACGACGAAGTGGCGGCCGAGGCCACCGGGATCGACACCACCCGCTACAAGGTGACGGCGTTCGTCGTGGGGGCGTTCTTCGCCGGCATCGCAGGGGGACTCTACGCGCATTACAACGATCTGATCAAGCCGGACGACTTCGGCTTTCTCCGCTCGGTGGAGATCGTCGTGATGGTGATTCTCGGCGGGATGGGCTCCACCTACGGCGTCCTGTTCGCCGCGGCGATCCTCACGTATCTGCCGGAGTGGCTGCGCGACTTCAGGATGTTCGGCGTCAACTTCAGCGACTTCAGGATGTCGATCTACTCCCTTGTGCTGATCCTGCTGATGCTGGTCCGCCCGCAGGGGCTGTTCGGCACCTTCGATCTGGCGGCGTTCATCAGAAAGATGCGGGACCGGCGGCAGGGGACGGCCCCGACGCTGGAGGGATAGAGGGGATCGCGGACCGGTTCAACGCGCACGCGCAACACGACAGAAGATTTTCAATCATTCGATGGCATTACTCGAACTACATAACGTGACGATGCGCTTCGGCGGACTTGTCGCCGTCAGCGATCTGTCGCTGACGGTCGGGCCGCGGGATCTGGTGGGGCTGATCGGTCCGAACGGCGCGGGCAAGACCACAGCGTTCAACACGATCACCGGCGTCTATACGCCGACCGAGGGGACGATCACTTTCAACGGGGAGAGCATCGCCGGACGGAAGCCGTTCCAGATAGCGCACGCGGGGATCGCCCGGACGTTCCAGAACATCAGGCTCTTCCCCTCGCTCACCGTCGCCGACAACGTCAGGATCGGCTTCAGCAAGGATGCGCGGACGGGGTTCTTCGGATCGATCTTCCAGCCTCCCTCCTACTATCGCGAGGAGGCCGGGTTCACCGCCGAGGCGAACCGCCTGCTCGATACGTTCGGGCTGCTCGGGAAGCGCGACGAGCTTGCCCGGAACCTCAGCTACGGCGATCAGCGCCGCGTGGAGATCGTCCGGGCGATGGCGACCAGGCCGAAGCTGCTGCTGCTCGACGAGCCGGCGGCCGGTATGAACCCCACCGAGAAGGCGGAGCTGATGCATCTGATAGGCTATCTCCGCGATACCTTCAACATCGCGATCATGCTGATCGAGCACGATATGAAGGTGGTGATGGGGATCTGCGAGCGGATCAGCGTGCTGGACTACGGCGTGAAGATCGCCAGCGGCACCCCCGAGGAGGTCAAGAGCAATCCGAAAGTGATCGAGGCGTATCTCGGCGAAAGCGCCGCGTAGCAGCGGCGCCGGAAGGGCCGGAGCATAGGGTCCGGCGATCGGAACGAGAACTATCCGTGGGGAGCGATCCTCCCCGTCATCCAAGAGCAACAATGCTTCGAGTAGAACATCTGCAGGTCAGTTACGGCGCCATCGCGGCGATCAAGGGTCTCTCCTTCCATGTCCCGGCCGGAGCGATCGTGACGTTGATCGGCGCCAACGGCGCCGGGAAGACCACGACGCTCAGGACGATATCGGGGCTGGTGCGCGCCGCCTCGGGGAGCGTCACGTTCGAGGGGAACGATATCACCAACCGGCCGCCGCACGAGATCGTCCGGCTCGGCATATCGCAGTCGCCGGAGGGACGGATGATCTTTCCGGGGCTGACGGTGCGGGAGAACCTGATGATGGGCTCCTATCTCAGAAACGATCGCAAGGAGATCGAGCGGGATCTGGACTACTGCTTCTCGATCTTTCCGAGGCTGAAGGAGCGGATGAAGCAGGCCGGCGGCACCCTCTCCGGCGGTGAGCAGCAGATGCTGGCGATAGCCCGCGCGCTGATGTCGAAGCCGAAGATGCTGCTGCTCGACGAGCCGTCGCTCGGGATCGCGCCGCTGCTGGTGAAGCTGATCTTCGAGAAGGTGGTGGAGATCAACCGCGACCTCGGGATGACGATCCTGCTGGTGGAGCAGAACGCCCATATGGCGCTCAACGCCGCGTCGTACGCCTATGTGCTCGAGACCGGCGAGATCACCCTGCAGGGTCCGGCCAAGGAGCTCTCCTCTAACGAGGAGATCCAGAAGGCCTATCTGGGGATGTGATCGATCGCAGATGTCGCGGCGTCATCGCCACTGTGCCGGTATGCGATGCATACCGGTACCGTCACATCATTATCGATAAGCATCGAGATGCCGCGCAGGCATCCCCGGTTCGGGTACTCCCCACATCGCACCCCACTCCCAGTATTTCAAACACCATAATGAAGAATGTATTCGGCTTGCTTCTTACAGTTCTGCTTCTGAGCGAAGCATCATCCATCCAGGCTCAGCCCGCCGTCACATGGAAGAAGACTCCTCTGCAGGGCGCCGGGATGATCACCTCCATCGCGGCCTACGGGGGGCTGGTACTGGCCGGAACATATACCAAGGGTATATACCAGAGCGCCGACGGCGGGGGGAGCTGGGAACAGGTAAACAATGGCCTGACATCGATGGAGATTCATGCGCTGATCATCGATGATATGCATGGCGTCGTGATCGCGGGAACGGCCAGAGGGGCATTCAAATCGACCGACTGGGGGACGACATGGCTTCCCATCAACGGCGGGCTTTCATCGAGCGGACAAAACATCGAGGCGCTCGCGATAATGGCGGCCAACGGCCTGATCGCCGCGGGAACGAATGACGGCGTCTATTATCTGTCGCCGAATGCCTCATCCTGGACGGCGGCCGGACTGCAGGGGAAACAGGTGATGGCCGTGACGTTCGACAACGCCAGCCAGATCTATGCGGCCACGGTCCTCCCCGATGCTCTATACCATGCAGCGATCACATCGAAGAACTGGACCCGGTCACTCACCTCCATCACCGGCGTGCTTGCGATGACGGCCTCCACGCCACAGAGAATATTTGCCGCCTCCAGCACCGTATATGCCTCGACCGATATGGGGACCACATGGAATCCGACATCCTACACATCCACCATTATCTTCACCCTTATCCACGGCTTGTCCGGTGAGATCTTCGTTGGTGACGAAGGCGGAGTAAGCGCATCGTACAACGGCGGCAGTACCTGGGCGCACCTAGGCATCGGGGAAGCACCCTCCCAGGCCACGGCGCTCGCGATCGATGATCAGGGGACGCTCTTCGCCGGGACATATGGCGGCGCCGTCTACACGAGCGGGACGTTCAGCTCCGGAGTCGATGGCGCCGTCACGGGCGTTGAGGCGGGCTCTCTGGGTCAATCCTACCCGAACCCGGCGCAGGCACAGACCACCATCCCTTTTTCCCTCCGGCATGGCTCGGATGTGAGGATGACGATCGTCGATCCGCTTGGCCGTACGATCACCACCATCACCCCGGGCAGACTCGAGGCGGGCCCCCATACGCTCGATATCGATCTGGGCCCGATCCGGAGCGGAGTCTATCTGTACAGGCTGCAGGCCGATGGCATCGATGCAACGCGGATGATGACGATAGTCCGGTGACAGACCCGTGGCGCAACTATATCTCCGCATCGAACCGGCCGGCGTAATATATTTGCCATGATATGCATAGCATGGCGCACCGGTCATCCCAAGCCGGATGCAGCGTCACCCACAAGGCAGTTTTCGGATCGACTATGACACGACGGTACTCGTTAGGCTCCATCGTCATGCTGGCCCTGGTCGCGTTTGCCCCGCGGAGCGCGGCGATCGCCCAGCCTCTGGCCTGGCTCCCCACATCGCTCAATGCCGGCGGGGCGATCACGACGATCGTCGCCAGGGGAGGAACAATCGTTGTCGGCGTTGATACCATGGGGATCTACCGCTCGGTCAACAACGGCTCGACATGGTCGCCCGCCAACAGCGGCATGTCGCAGCGGCGCGTCCGCGCGCTGGCGATGCTCCCGAACAGCACCATCTATGCGGGAACCGCCGGCGGAGGCGTCTTCCGGTCGAGAGATTTCGGAGGCTCCTGGCTGCCGTCGAACACCGGACTCGGCGATATGAACGTCCAGGCGATGATCCCGTTCGGAGCAAACACGCTCCTGGCCGGGACGAGCGCCGGCGTCTATCGCTTCGATGCGGTCGCCAATATGTGGACCTCGCTCGGACTCCAGCAGGAAGCGATAACGGCGATCGCCGCCGACAGCTCCGGGACGATCGTCGCCGCCACGTCGGCCGGGCCGGTGTATCGCTCCGTCGACGGCGGAGAGCACTGGAGCGAGACAGCGGTGGGCGCGGGGAGCGTCGTGGCGCTTGCGGCGCATCCCTCGGGGGGCCTCTATGCGGCCTCCACCAGCCTCTATCGCTCGGAAGATGGCGGAGCCGTCTGGGAGCCCGCGGGGTTCGGCGCGGGCACCGCGAAGGCGGTCACCATCGGACGTAACGGATCGGTCTATATCGGCTCTGACCAGGGAGTGACGATCTCCCGCGACAGCGGCAGAACATGGAAGCCGCTGGGGACGGGGCTGGAAGGACGCAGCATCTCGGCGATCACCGTCCCCGACAACGGCCTCACCCTGGTCGGGGATATCGCCGGCAGACTCTATCGCAGCAGCATATCGAGCGGCGTCGAGAACGGCGCGACGACGGGCATGGCACGTCGCGCGCTCGGAAACGCCCGCCCGAATCCCGCGAGCGGCTCCACGACCATCCCCTTTGCTCTCCCCCGCCGCTCCGATGTTCGCCTGACGATCGTCGACGCGCTGGGAAGGACGCTGGAGGTGATCGAGCCCGGAAGACTCGACGCGGGAGATCATACGCTGGCCGTCGATCTGACGGCGCTGCCGATCGGGCTTTATCTCTACAGGCTCCAGGCCGACGGGGTCGACGAGACGCGCACCGTGACCGTGGTGCGGTAGCCGGCCCGAAGCCGGACGCGGTATACGACATCATTCAACCAGGCTCCCATGCAGACTCTCTCCTCCCGACATTCTCTGACCAGCCGCGAGCGGGTGGCGGCCGCCAAAGGGGACGCGAGCATCGCCGTGGTGATACCGGCGTTCAACGAGGACAGCTCCATCCTCCGGGTGCTGGAGGATATCCCCTCCGGCCTGGCGGACGAGGTGATCGTCGTGGACAATCATTCCACCGATCAGACCGCGTCGATAGCGCGCGCGGCGGGGGCGACGGTGCTCTTCGAGCCACGCCGGGGCTATGGCTCGGCATGCCTGACCGGCGTGGCCTACGCGCTCGGCCGGAACTACGACGTGATCGTCTTCCTCGACGCCGACTATTCGGATCATCCCGAGGAGATGACGCTGCTGGTGGAGAAGATCACGCTGGAGAAGTTCGATATGGTGATCGGCTCGCGCGCGACGGGCGCCATGCAGGAAGGGGCGATGCCGCCGCACGCGCGCTTCGGCAACTGGCTGGCGACGTCGCTGATCAGGCTTCTGTGGCGGGAGCGCTTCACCGACCTCGGCCCGTTCCGCGCCATCGCCGCCGAGGCCCTCAGACGGATGGGAATGCGCGACACGAACTATGGATGGACCGTCGAGATGCAGATCAAGGCCGCGCGGATGAAGCTGCGGTCGACCGAGGTGCCGGTCAGCTATCGCAGACGGATCGGCGTCTCGAAGATCACCGGATCGATCACCGGATCGGTCAAGGCGGGCTACAAGATCCTCTATACGATCGCGCGCTATGGGCTGCGGAGGTGAGCATGGAGCGGGATGACGCCCGGCCCGGCGAAGCGTTTGCCGCGGCGATCGACCAGCAGATCGCGTTCAACCGCCGGAAGAATCTCTACCATACCGGCCGCGAGACGATCTTCGCGTTCAACGGCGCCGCCCGCGCCATCATCGATCGCCGCGATGAGCTGCGAGGGATACTGAAGGCCGGCGACGCCGAGGCGATCATCGACTACGCGGCACGACGGGCGCTGAAGGAGTTTTACCGGGCGAACCAGTATATCGATATCCGGGAGGGAGATATCGAGAGGCTGCGCGGGCTCTACCGCCACCTCATCGACGATATCCTCGCCGACGGCTACAACACGGAGATCATCGCGAAGCGGCATTACGAGCGGCTTGCCGGCTGGCTCGCCTCGGCGGCGCCGATCACGCGTCGGCTCAACCCGCCGGAGCGGCCGGTGATCCGCGAGGCGGTCTGCGCCGAATATTCCCCGGAGCTGCAACTGAATATTCTGGGGATCGACCCGGAGAAGATCATCGAGCCGGTGCTCGACCTGGGATGCGGCGAGCATGCGGGGCTGGTGCGATATCTGCGGGAGCGCGGAATCGAGGCGTACGGGCTCGACAGGTCATGCGATGGAACGGTCCCCTATCTGTTCGCCCAAAGCTGGTTCGAATTCGACTTCCTCCCGAACCGCTGGGGAACGCTCACATCGAACCTCTCCTTCTCCACCCATTTCCTCAACAGCCATCTGCGCGGCGACGGCGGGCATATCGCCTACGCCGCGAAATACATGGAGATAGTGCGCTCCCTGCGCACCGGCGGAGCCTGGCACTACGCACCGAGCATTCCATTTATCGAGGAATATCTGCCGAGCGAGCGATGTATCGTCGAGCGGGAGTGGATCGATGAGGAATTTTCGAGGACTGTGGTGAGGAGCATATGACACATTGGATCATAACAGGACACTATCAAACTATGAGAGCAAAATTATCAGTTGCATTTGTACGATAGAATTATTACCGTATCCAGAGTAGTTTTTTTTCCCGGCACAGTTTCCTTCCGTACAAATCGAGGTACTGCTATGGAAAAATCATCTGCACACCACACGGCACAACGCAATTGGCTAATCGGCATACTGGCTTTAGCCATGATCACAGGCTGTGATATCAGCACTGTGATTCACGATTGGAATTTTGTCCTCTGTCACTTCGGCAGACAAATGATGGGACAATGCCAGGGCACGTGCAATTTCCGTGTAAATATGGTCGATGAAGCGAATCGGCCACTCCACCCATATTTCCCCAACCGCTTCGAGTTCAGCCTCTTCGATAAGCGCACCCCGAATCACCCAATCAACCGATTTAACGTGATTCTCGACCCCAGCGCACGCACTCCCATCCTCCCCATGCCCTGCCTGAGAGTATGCGATCGAAGCAGCGTTGATTATTTCCGCAATCTGCTTGGATACAACGTTACCGCATGGGACATTCGGACCAGTGATCCGGCCTGCACCCCGCAGTGTGCATTTATTGCTCCATCCGGAGCTGCTTGGACATTAAAATTCGATCGCTCCACGAATTGTGTTATGGAACTGCTCGTGCCGACACGTCGGATATCATGTGTTGATTGCTGACTGATAACAAGAATACCAGGGAGGCATTATGAACTGCATCACATGCCGCTGGCAGAACGTGGGAGCGTTGATTGCCGGGGCCATCGCCATACTGAGTTGCGCCATGATCGGTTCCTGCGGCGAGGATACCACATCGCCGAAATATCATCGTGGCAACTCGTTCCTGTCGCTGCTTGTGAACACCGCTCCCGGGATGTCGTTCCTCGGGATAGATACATCGATGATCGACGGGCTCATGTTCAGCGAGATCTACTATGAAACCGACGATCGGGCCGGAAACGATACCATCACCACGCACTGGGCGGGATTCGGCGATGGCAACGACGCGGTGATGCTGGCGAGCGCACAGGCAGCCGGGCTGGATATTATCGGTGATGGTATGAGCAATATCGTTCAGGGGCGGGAGAATCGCGAGGCGATCATCCCCGGCAGCTATGTGCACTGGAATGTGCGCTATCGATCCGGAATGACGTTCAATGATTCGATCCTTCTTCCGCAACGCTTCTCCATAACCAACATCCTCCCGTATAGCGATCAGAGCGCCGCGCAGGGCATCATCATAAAGACCATGAACGCGGTCCCCGGCGGGGATGCGGTGGTAACGATGCGGTATGAGCCGGCACGCACGATGTTCGCCGGAGGAGATACGAGCGGTGTGGCGGGAGCAACGACATTGCCTACGCTTTCGCTCCACCTGGTGGTGGATGATAATGGTACGCTCCGGATTCCTCCAACTGAGCTCCAGAGCATGCCCAAGGACAAAGTCTATATGCTCCTCGTGCATCGGTTCCGTTATGAGACCAGGCCAATCGCAGCCGGATCGCGCGCTGGCATGATCGCCGTCGTCACCGAGATGATCCCGGTATTTCTACGCTCGTGAACGAGCAGGCATCACAATATTCCGGTCGATGCAACAGGGCAGCGGGCGCAAGTGCGGTTACCGTGGCATGGAGGCATATAAAAGGTAATGGGCGCGAGCATTCCTCCTCCGCCCACTGCCTGCCCCACGTAGATACTCTACAGCGACCGCAGCTCCGATGACAGTATCACAACATAATCATAGAGCTTCGGGATAGTGTCGGCCGGGGCATTGCCGGGACACTCCATCAATTCCTTTGTCTTCGCATTCATATAATATACCGCCAGCGGCGTTGGCTCGCCGACCGCCACGCCGTGGTAATCCATTGCGCGCGCCCCCGATCCGCCGAGCTTCACCGTATCGATGGGGATATCGATCGTCTTGATGTCGTCGTCGAACCCGATGCCGAGCCCCATCTGGTCGGGAGCGGTCCTCGTGAAATAGACGCGCAGCAGGCGGCTGCTGTCGCCGACGGCCCATGACCTGAATGCCTGTGCCTTGTAGGCCGGGTTCTGCAGCACCACCGCCGGAAGCTTTGCCAGCACGGTATCGAGGATGCTGATCGATTTTTTCAGCAGTCCATCCTGATACATAGTGATGATATAATTCACATAGTATTGCGTCCCCGGCTTCGGCGACATCACGGGAAACTTGAATACGGTGATTTTATTCAGATGCATCGCATTCAATATATCGAGGCTATCGACCGGATAGTCGTTGTTGAGATCCTGGGCGTATGCCCGGCAGGCAGCAACCGACCAGGCCACCAGGCAGAGCAGAAGCGTTCTTTTCATAGGAGTATCGCCATAGCTCAAACTTCGCGAAACCAACGGGGCCCCATGACCGGCAAGGATCAGGAGGCCCCGCATAATAATCATACCGACGTCAAATCAATAATAGTAAAACAGATAGCCGCCAAAGCTGGCATCATAGGCTCCGCTCTGCGTGGGGAAGCTGATTCCGTAGGGAATGGCCGGCATGCTGGTGAACTGCGACGGACCGAATGTATGTGCCCCGATCGGCACCGCCATCGTCGTCGGAGTGACCGGCGATCCATCGATATGGGTTATCACGCCCCCCTTGGCTCCCGGCGGAAGCGGGTTGCCGCCGATCGATACGATACCGACCTCGATTTCAATATCAACACTGATGGTGCAGATAGCCCCACCGAACAGACAGAACCATCCGCTCCCCGAGTAGATCGGGATATGGATTTTAATCTTCGTTGAACACGCTTTTGCAGTTCCCTCCTTCGCGGCGACATTGTTGACATTTTTCTGCACCATATCGTTTCCGGGGGTGGAAGCGGCGGATGCCGATCCATATCCAATGACCAAAGATCCGAGAATCGAAGCGGCGGTGACGAAATACTTGTTCATTACTTCACCCTGAATGAATTGGTAGATAGGTAGAAACAGTCCCTCCACATGGAGGCATAACAGAACATATGTTTTTTGATGGCGTAGGAGCGTTGCCACATCCTTCCCGACGGATGTATGGCTTCAGCGCCACAGGATCGGTCTCATCCCAGTAGCCGGGATATGAGGCGAACTATGGAGCCATAGTATGTGGTATGTGCCGGCCCAGATGGCTGAGAACGGGCGCTGAAAATCAAAAATGCGAGTGGATTGTGCCTGAAGACGTGGTGGAAACTAACGTCGTAGAATGGCAGAAACTTCTTCCAGATTGCTATTCTTATCGCCTTCTTCTTTGAGCAATCCGCATAACCATCTACAGAGACCTCCCCGAGACTGTAAAGTGGATCGCGCCGAACCGGACGCAGGATTGGACCACGGCGACCTGCTTATATCCCTCCTGTTGGAACTGACAGGTTATCGCACCTCTCCATCCGCCCGGTCTCAGAGATAGCAATGTTTTGCAATAACGGCTTATAATTACTTGTAAGACGCATAATGAGATCATGGGCTTGTGTGAGGATGCGCTGGTGCGGCGCTATGCGCCCGCTCCCTCCCTTTCTTCTGTATAGGCCCCCGATATACACTCCGCCGAACCGGGGCTGGAAGAATGCCCCGTCCCCCACAATGGACGGGGCGCAATCCCGGAGCACGGCCTCAGCTGGACGCGACCGGAGGGATCACTCTCCCGGCGGGAAGCGGGGCTGCCCGGAACTCATCGCGCACCGCATAGTTCAGCGGCGCAACCACGGGTCCCTCCGGCTGGCTCGGATTGTTGACGGCATAGGTGTAGCAGTTGATCATCGAATGGTTGCCGTCGGTGGTGCCGTACTGCGCGGTGAAATCCACCTGCGTGCCGATATGCTTGTAGAGCGCCGAGCCGATGATCGGCAGCACGCTGTCGGGAACGATATCCTCGGTGTTGACGATGCGGAACGCCGGGACATCGAGCATATTGGTGGCATAGGCGAACTGCGGATCACCCGCCCGCGGGCTGGCGAAGTTGTAATGGTACATCTGCACCCCGCTGAGATTCATATTGACCAGCAGCGGCACCGCAAGCGTCGTGAGCCCCGAGCCGAGGCTATGGCCGGTGATGAACAGATTCTTCATCGTGGGCATCTGCACGGCGACCTCGCCGACGATGGCGTTCCCGAGCGTTCCGATGATGTCGAAGAAACCGGAGTGCACATTGCCGAACCCGGAGGCCAGCGTGTAGGGGGTCTGGTCGGCCCATGCATCCTCGTAGAAGTCAGCCTTGGTCATCGAGCCTCGGAGGGCCACATAGACGTTGCCGTTATCGTCTGCGGCGACGAACCCGAACGGCTCCGGATACTGATACCCCAGCACGGTACATATTCCCCAGAGCGGGGCCGAGTAGTGTGCCGACGGCCCGTTGGGCGTCCAGCTGAAATCCTCCTGCGACGGATAACCCTGATCGGCCCACTGCGCGAACTGATCGTAGGCGGTGTTGACATAGGTCGCGCAGTTCACGGTGTCGGCAAGACTGAACGGAGCCGGAGGGAAATACATCGGCAGCGAGAATCGCGGCGTGGTCTGGTCGAACGATACTCTGTCCATACGGACGCTCCTCTATAGAGATGGTGGATTGACCGATATGCCCCGGCGGCCTGTCGGCAATGGTGCGCGACGGGATATAACGGATATGGGACAGCCCCATGCTGTACATGGACTGATATGGCAGCAGTATGGAACGTAGAGGGATGCTGTAAGCTACTGTATCCCCCCCAGCCATGCAACCCCCGATGGGGTCGATATGCGGCCCTACGGGGTGTATTTGCAGACCGGCTCGATGATGAAGCGGGCTCTTCCCCGCCCGACCATTGGATGTTCCCCGTCTCTCACTAACTTGTGTCCTGCGCCGGGACCTCCCCGTGCTCAGCCCGTTCGATTACTTCCGCATACTCTTGCCGCATTGCCGCGATGCCTGAATTCATACATCTGCACAACCACACGCACTACTCACTTCTCGACGGAGCCTGCAAGGTCGATACGCTGGTGAAAGCCGCAGCCGAGAACAATATGTCGGCGGTGGCGCTCACCGACCACGGCGTCACCTTCGGCTCGTTCGAGTTCTACAAAAAGGCGAAGAAGGCCGGCATCAAGCCGATCATCGGCTGCGAGGTCTACGTCGCCGACGGGCCACGATCCAACAAGGCGCTCAACGTCGTCGGCAAGAAGAAGCGGAACTATTTTCATCTGGTGCTGCTGGCGAAGAACTACCAGGGGTACAAATCGCTCAACAAGCTCACCAGCCGCGCCCACACCGAGGGGTACTACTACAAGCCCCGCATCGACCGCGAGCTGCTCGAGGAGTGCCACGAGGGGCTGATCGCCCTGTCGGCATGCGCCGGCGGCGTCGTCTCGGCGCACCTGGTGAACGAGGATATGGCCGCGGCGCGCGAGGCGGCGATCTTCTACCGCGAGGTGTTCGACAAGGATTTCTTCCTGGAGATCCAGAACCACGGCATCCCGATCGACAAGCCGGTGCTGGAGGGGATGCCGATCCTGGCGCGGGAGCTGGGGATTCCGCTTGTGGCGACCAACGACTGCCATTATATCCGCAAGGAGCACGCGGTGGCGCACAACGTGCTGCTGCATATCCGCGACGCATCGAAGAACGGCGCGCGGATCGACGTGGAGAACGAGCTTCGCTACGGCACCGACAATTACTACTTCAAGACCGCCGACGAGATGGCGGAGATCTTCAAGGAGCATCCCGAGGCGATCGAGAACACCGTGGCGATCGCCGAGCGGTGCGACTTCGAGATGCCGAAAGAGCTCTATATGCCGCAGTTCCCGATCCCGGCCGAATCGAGCGCGACCAACCTCGACGAGTATCTGCGGGAGATCACCTGGCGCGGCATCGAGCAGCGCTACGAGGATGTCACCCCCGACGTCAAGGAGCGCACCGAGTTCGAGCTGGAGGTCATCACCCGTATGGGGTACTCCGGCTACTTTCTGATCGTGCAGGACTTCATCCAGGCCGCGCGCGACCGCGGGGTGAGCGTGGGCCCCGGACGCGGATCGGCCGCCGGAAGCATCGCGGCGTTTGCCATGGGGATCACCAACATCGATCCGCTGAAGTACGATCTGCTGTTCGAGCGATTCCTCAACCCCGACCGCGTGTCGATGCCCGATATCGACGTCGACTTCTCCGACGACAAGCGCGAGATCGTGATCGACTATGTGAAGGAGAAGTACGGCCACGACGCGGTTGCGCAGATCATCACCTTCGGCACCCTCTCCTCGCGCGCCGTGCTGAAGGATGTGGGGCGCGTGCTCGGCATCCCGCTGTCGACCATCAACTCGATCACCGAGAAGATCACCGTCAAGTTCGGCCGCGTGCAGCCGCTCGCCGAGGCGGTCGAGGGCCCCGAGCTCCGCTGGGTGAAGGAATCGACCGACCCGGCGATCAAGAAGCTGATCGAGTACTCGCTGGTGCTGGAGGGATTCTGCCGCAACGCGTCGCTCCATGCGGCGGGCGTGGTGATAGCCCCCGGACCGCTCGAGGAGTATATCCCCCTCTACAAGACCCCCGACTCGGGCCTGGCATCGCAGTACACGATGAACGACCTGGAGGACGCCGGGCTGCTGAAGATGGACTTCCTGGGGCTGCGGACGCTGACGATCATCGACAACACGCTCGAGCTGATCCGCCAGCGCCACGGGATCACGATTGATATCGACACGATCTCGCTCAACGACGAGAAGACCTACGAGCTGGTGGGGAAAGGATTGACCACCGCCATCTTCCAGTTCGAGTCGGTCCCGATGCAGGAGTATCTGAAGGAGCTGAAGCCGTCGGTGCTGGAAGATCTGATCGCGATGAACGCGCTCTACCGTCCGGGCCCGATGGAGAACATCCCCGACTTCATCGACAGGAAGTGGGGGCGCAAGCCGATCGAGTATCTGCATCCGAAGCTCGAGCCGATCCTCGGGAAGACCTACGGCATCTGCGTCTACCAGGAGCAGATCATGCAGATCGCGCAGCAGCTCGGCGGCTTCACCCTCGCCCAGGCCGATACGCTCCGCCGCGCGATGGGAAAAAAGCAGATCCAGTACATGGAGCAGATGAAGGGGGGATACTTCGAGGGGTGCCATAAAAACGGCATCGAGAAGAAGACCGCCGCCGAGATCTGGGACATGATGGTGAAGTTCGCCGACTACGGCTTCAATAAAAGCCACTCGGCCGCCTACGCCTACCTGGCGTATCAGACGGCGTGGCTGAAGGCCAACTACACGGCGGAGTTCCTGGCGGCCAACATGACGGCGGAGTCGGGAGATCTGGCGAAGGTGGTGAAGCTGATCGAGGAGTGCAGGAAGTTCGATATCAAGGTCCTCCCCCCCGACGTCAACGAGTCGCTGATCGACTTCTCGGTGACCGACCACGGGATACGCTTCGGGATGGCGGCGATCAGGAACGTGGGGGCCAGCGCGGTCGGGGAGATCCTGAAACAGCGCCAGAAGGATGGTCCGTTCGTCTCGTTCTTCGAGTTCGCCAAACGCCTGGCCGGAACGTCGCTCGTCAACAAGCGTCTGATCGAAAGCCTCGTCCTGTCCGGCGCGTTCGACTCGCTGCACGACAACCGCCGGCAGTGCTTCGACGCGCTCGACGCGGCGCTCAACTACGCCAGCTCCTGCGCAAGCTCGGTGGCCTCCGGGATGGACTCCCTCTTCTCGCTGATGGACGACAGCGGCGCAAGCATCGGCATGCCGGAGCCGAACATGGTTCGCGTCGAGGACTGGTCGCAGCTGGAGCGGCTTCGCCGCGAAAAGGAGGTGCTGAACTTCTATGTGAGCGGCCATCCGCTGGAGCAGTATCTGCTCGACGTGGAGGCGTTCTCGCAGGTGAAGCTCGGGGAGATCGCCGATGGCACGGAATTCACTGCACCGATCCGTGCCTGCGGCATCATCTCCGGCATCCGCACCAAGCTCGACCGCCGGGAGAACCAGATCGCCTTTGTGACGATCGAGGATTTCACCGGCAAGGCCGAATGCATCTTCTGGAGCGATTCGTATCGTAAGTTCGCCCCGGTGCTCAGCGATGGCGATATGGTGTTCATCGTCGGCAAGGCCGAGATGAACGGCTCCGACGGCATCAAGATCATCGCCGACGATGTCATCCCGATGAGCCAGGCGCGGGCCCGGTTCACCAACGCGCTGGCGGTGGATGTCTGCCTCGACCAGATCGGCCCCGACGCCGTGGAGCAGACGCAGGCGCTGTTCAAGAACAATCAGGGGGAGCTGCAGTGCATCTTCCGGGTCTACGACGAGCAGCGCGAGCTGAAGGGGAAATGGGTGTCGCGCCGCTACATGGTGACCGCAAGCGACGATCTGATCGAGGGGCTGGTCAAAATCTACGGGCGGGACTACGTCAAGCTGGTCGGCAAATAGCCCCGGCCCGGCGAACGCCCGGCACCGGGCGCAGGCCGGCGTATCACAGCGCGCCGGGGAGATGCGCAATCTCCCCCACTCTGAACTCCGTCACGGCGCGATGGCGGAATGTGCGAGAGAAATTCTTCTATGAGCGAATCAACATCGAGCCTCACCGGCCGCCGACTTTCACGGCGGTCATCATCGGTCGGCGAATCCGCAACCCTCGCCGTTGCCGCCGAAATGAAGCGGATGCAGAGCGAGGGGATCGACATCATCTCCTTCTCGACCGGCGAGCCGGATTTCCCGACGCCGGATGTGATCAAGCGGGCGGCGCTGGCGGCCATCGAGAACAACTTCACCCGCTATACGCAGTCGGAGGGGATACCGGAGCTCAGGCGCGCGGCGGCCGAGAAGTTCACCCGCGACAACGCCATCCCCACCGATCCCTCGCAGGTGCTGATCTCGGTCGGCGGCAAGCACTCGATCTTCAACGCGCTGATGGCGATCGTCGACGAGGGGGATGAGGTCATCGTCCCGGCCCCCTACTGGACGAGCTATCCCGAGCTGGTGCGCCTTGTCGACGGCATCCCGGTGATACTCCCCACCACCGCCGAGACGCGCTACAAGCTCAGCGCCGAGGCCCTGCGCGCGGCCATCACGCCGCAGACGCGCGCCATCATCCTCAACTCCCCGTCGAACCCGACCGGGGTGATGTACAGCCGCGCGGAGCTCGAGGCGCTGGCCGAAGTGATCGCCGGGGCGGGGATCTACGTGATCTCCGATGAGCTGTACGAGAAGATCATCTACGACGACAACGTCCACTTTTCGATAGGCTCCATCGGGGCCCTTGCCGAGCTTGCAATTACCATCAACGGCGTGTCGAAGGCGTTCTCGATGACCGGCTGGCGCATCGGCTATATGCGGGGGCCGAAGGATGTGATCGCCGCTGCGGCCCGGATGCAGAGCCAGGTGACGTCGAACCCTCCGTCGATCAGCCAGAAGGCGGCGCTCTCGGCGCTCACCGAGATCACCGACGAGGTCGATGTGATGGTGGCGGCGTTCGCCCGTCGGCGCGGTCTGATCTCCTCGCTCGTCGCGGAGATCCCGGATGTGAGCTTCCCCCATCCCGACGGAGCGTTCTATCTCTTCGTCGATATCCGGAGCTATCTCTGCGAGCGCACCCCTGATTCGGGAGCGCTGGCTTCCTACCTGCTGCGCGAGCATCATGTGGCGACGGTCCCGGGCTCTGCGTTCGGCGATATCAACGCGATCAGGCTCTCGTACGCCTGCTCCGAGCGCGATATCATCGAGGGGGTCGCACGGCTCAGACGGGGACTCGAAGAGCTGCGAGGATAGAACATCCTCCTGAACGAGTCCGGAGCATTGCTCCGGGCTCAGCGCCCCAGCAGGACAGGAATGGCGCGGCACCTCCCCGATGCCCGCACCACGACCAGATACGCCCCCGGCGCAAGATCATCGATCCGCCCCACCATCCGATGCACGCCGGCGGCGAGCTCGCCCCCACCGAACGTCCCCACACGGCGTCCAAGGCAGTCGTACAGATCCACCGCCACGCGCCCCGGACTCCGCAGCCCGACGCGTACGGCCAGCCCGTCCGCCTCCATCCGTGCTTCGGCGTCGATCATCTCCGCATCCTCATGGTGGATACCTTCCGCTCCCACGCCCGACACCGGGCCACTGCTGCGATAGACTCCCCTGCTGGTTCCGGCGTACAGATAGCCATCGCGCGCGGCCAGGAGCGATGCGACGGCGGCATCCTCCAATCCGGCCATCTCGACCGTCCAGGTCGCGCCATCATCAACGGACCGATAGATCGTCCGCGCATCCGCCGCGTACAGCCGGTCCTCGCTATCGACGGCAAGCATGGCGGAGGCCTCGATAGTGTCGAGCCCCGCACGGAGCCATGTGCTCCCCTGGTCGCTCGATCGGTAGATGCCGCGTGATCCCAGCGCGACGAACAGATCACCCCGGCGATTCAGTATCATCGCCGACGTGACGCTCCCCGTCTCCCGTGGAAGCACCGGCTCCCAGTCCGACGAGCCGACCGTACGACGGAATATGCCATCATCGTTCACGGCCGCCAGGATATCCCCGGTGGGAAGCGACATCCCCCCTCGCACCCGCTTCCCCGCAAATCCCAGACGCTTCCACTGCACGCCGTTATCGCCCGATACGAACAGACCGTCGGTGGTCCCCGCGAAGAGCATACCGTCGGCACCGGAACCCAGCCCCTGTACAAAATGGCTCGCCAGCCCGGTGTTCATCGCGGTCCAGTGCGCGCCGTTGTCGACGGAGCGGATGATCCCATCGCCCCCCCAGTATGCCGCGAAGATGGTATCGCGCGAGCGCGACACAAGTCCCCGGCAGAGTTTGAAATCGGGATCGGCTAACAATGCCACCCAACTCTCCCCGTTATCGGTTGAACGGTGGATGGCGCCGGGCGCTACCTGAGCATTGGACGTCGCGGCGAAGATATCGCCGTGGGCGCTCGAGGCCAGGGCCGTGACATCCCATGGCTGCTTCGACTCATGGATCAGACGCCAGCTTCCCCCCGCCGAATCGGACCGGTAGAGATTCCCCCCACCCGTCGCGGCGTAAAGTCCCCCGATGGAATCGATACCGAGCGTGTGGATGAGGAGGCTCGGCGGCTGCGGGACGATCGGGTTCCAGGTGAGCCCCCGATCCAGGGAGCGATAGATACCATCGTGCGCCATGCCGGCATACAGAGTCCCGGCAGAATCGGCAACGATCGAACGGACGGCATCGGAGGGCACCCCCCCGGCCGATATATGAATCCAGCTCCTCCCGTTATCGCTCGAACGGATGATCCCCTCCCCGGTGCCCGCCACGACCACGCTCGCGGACACAGAGAGCATCGAGATGATGGGGGCGCCCCCGGCGTTGACACCATACTGCCAGATGGCACCGCTATCGCTCGAACGGTAGAGGGTGTTCCCCATGGCCGCAAGCAGCTCGCCGCCCGGCAGCTCCAGCAAAGCACCGACCGGCGTGTCCCGATCGGCCAGATTGGAATAGCGAAGCGTATCGTCGCCACGGGAATAGAGGATGCCGCGCGTTCCGGCAAGACAGAGAGCAGATGGCCCTATCAGCACGCCACAGGTGGGGACGCCGAGCGCATTGCTCTCCGGAATCGATGCCCACCATAACAGCTTCCAGCTATGCCCCCCATCGGTGGAATGGTAGCCGGTGAACCCTGTACCGACCAGAAGACGCCCATCGCGTTTCGAGGTAATGAACGTGATCCTGGAACCAAAGCCGGACGATATGTCGTGCCACGAGGCGCCCTGGTCATTCGAGGCGATCAGCCCACCGGCATCGCTGCCAATGGCTATCCCCCCCGAGTCCATGACCGCCACGCCGATGATATCGCCGCCATAGGGACCGTTGGCGGGGAGCCACTCGATATGCTGTGCCGATGCGATGTCCCGCATTCCCAGCGTAGCCGCGATGCATACAAGAAGGCAGAGCGTACGGACGGTCATAAGGTTGCCCGATCGGATAGGTGTATTGGATGGATCGTTATCGATGAACGCGAGAGGAATCTCGTATATGGGTGGATGCGATACAATGGCGAGTCCGATCCATGAGTGGATGAAGATCGGGACCGGATGGTCGACGAGGCGTCGTGGCTATGCGATCGGAGTGGCCCACCGACATATCGGGATATCGGGACGATAGCACCCCGCAGCTCTATCGTCGGTAGTGTCTCAGCTTACCAGAATATTGGGTCGGAGTTGAACTCCGGCCCAGCGTATCAGTGCTCGACAATCACACTGAGACACTACCCTATCGTCCCCGAAGTCTGATATATGATATGAAGCTGTTTGCAATAACGGTTGTATTATCGGCTGTGGCTTTCCCGCAGAAGACGGGCCGCCGGAGATCATGACCGCGGCCCCGCTTCAACGGCGACATCATACGCGACGGAGAGCCGCTACTTTCCGAACCCGATGTTCAACTTTGCCTTGATGCCGGAACGCTCGATGCTTTCAATAAGACTCTGCGCCGACTTCACGGTACGCTCGAGCTCGTCGGCGAAGTTCTTGTCGTAGATGAGCTTCGAGACAGCGCCATTCCCCCCCTTGATATCGGCGGCGATCGCATCCAGACGGCCTATCAGCACGTTGGCCTGGCGGAGGGTGCTGTCGACGCCGCGTATGGCGACCCCGGCATCGGCAGAGACGCTCTCGGCGTTGGCAAGGGTGCGCTCGACGGCCGGCCCCATCCGGTTGACCATATCGCGCAGATCGGAGGAGAGGCGGCTCAGGTTGGCGACGGCGCCGTTGATCGCCGCGCGGTTCCCCACCACAAGCTGCCGGGCCTCGCTGCTGGTGCTCTCGAGGTTGATCATGGTGTTCTCGATACGGCTCTGGAACTGGGTCGAGCCGATCATGCCGTTGACGGTGGTGATGGCCGAATCGAGCCCGCCGATCACTTTGTTCGCCTTGACGGCGATCTCCCCCACCTCGGCCAGAAGCGCCGTGATATCCCCCTGCACCCTCCCCTGAATCACCGCGTCGCGGGGAAGCGGCGCCGTGCTCTTGCCGGGAAGGATCTCGATCTTTTTGCCGCCGGTTATCTCAAGCATCGCCAGAACGGCGCCGGCATCGGCCTTGATCGGGAAGGTATCCTCCACGGTGGCGGTGATCCTGACCTCATCGGGCTGGGCGTCGATCGCCGTGACGCTCCCCTTGCGCACACCGTTGAGGGTGATCACCGTGCCGAGGTCTACCCCCGCGGCGTTCGGAAAGGACATGGTGATGATCCGGTTGGAGACGCCGAACCCCAGCCCCTTCCCCCAGACGATGCCGCCGATCAGGGCGACCAGTGCCACCACCGTAACAACGCCGACGCGAATCTCGCGTGATCTAGAAGATGCCATACAACAGTTCTCGCGATAACTATGAAGATATGATCCAAGATAACGCCGAAGCATCGGCCCGCCAATGGCTCCGGCAAGCATCGGGCCGGTTATGCGGCCGGCGCCCCGAAAACAACGATAGCTTCGAAGAGACTTCGAAGCTATCACAGAATACCGTCAATCGAATGCCGATCCTGTTGAACCGTCGGTTAAAACGGCAGATCGTCGTCCTTGAAATCGTCGCCGCCGGCAACCGTCTGCGAGTAGCTCTGCGGGCTGCTCTGCGAGCTTCCCTGATTGCCCCCCGAGGCGTTTGAGCGGGTCTGACTGTATGTATTATCGCCGCCGTTATCGGAAGAGCGGGCGCTGTCGAGGAAGGAGAAGTCGCTTCCGTTGATCTCGGTGATATAGCGGGTCTGCCCGTCCTTATCCTCGTACTTCCGCGTCTGGATCTTCCCTTCGATATATATCTGACTGCCCTTCTTCATATACTGGCTGATGATCTCGCCGGCCTTTCCCCAGAAGACAATATTATGCCACTCCGATCGCTCAACCATATTGCCGTCTTTATCTTTGTAGCTCTCATCGGTAACGAGCTTGAACGTACAGACCGGCTGGCCGTTCTGCGTGTATCGAAGCTCCGGGTCGTTCGGCTGGATGCGGCCGATCAACATGACCTTGTTCAGTCCTCTTGCCATGACGTAATGCTCCAGAAAATTGAGTGAGTCGCGTTGGCAATAACGCTTGGGAATATAGCATTTTGCGAAGAATCCCACAAGATGGCGGCGGAGCATCAACAGAAACTAACATTCCTACCCCAACGCTGGTGAATCCATAGAGTTACCCGTTCAGAATCACGATTCGGATCGTTCGAGAGAGGAGGCGAAGGCCCCTCGGAAAAGAAAAAAATTGTTGCCTGCGTCTGAGTGCCGCCGTATTTTTCTGCCGATTCGACGGGACGTACCAACATGATCGTTCCCTTCCTATCTTCTCCTAAAGGTTTGTCGACGCTCCACAGATGGCAGCACGCCCGACCCTCTCTACCGATTTCCAATCGTCAAGCAATAACGCTCACTGATGCCGGTCGGTGTGTATTCGTAGTCACTCCCTCACCGTGCACAGGCATCTCCTATTAATCGAAGGATAACACTCTATGAGCTCCAACGTCGGAAAGTATAAAGGCAACATCGTACAGGGGTTGCTTTTCCTAGGAATCTTGGCGGTCGCCACCTATTTCTTCCAGACGTTCGTTATCAAGCCGGGCTTCAAATCGGCCATGATCGGCCTGTTCGCTCCTCCCGCGGCCAAAGGGCATGCGAACTCCGATCTGATCCAGGACGATGAGTTCATTCTTGATATGACCAGCGGCGTAAAGACCATCTCCGCCAATGGCGAAGGATATGAGAAGGGCGCCGGTGAGTGGATCGTCAAGGCGGAGAAGCTCGGCGAAGAGCCGATCCATATCCAGCCATGGGTGACGTTCGGCGTCTTCTGTATCTTCTTCGGGTTCATCGCCGCGACGGTTATCACCGCGATGCTCCCCCGTCAGGTTGGGTATATCTCCAACAAGATCGAGCGCGAGATCGATAACACGATCGACCGTATCGACGAGCAGACCGGTGACAAGATCTCGCGCGAGGAGATCGAGAGAATCACCGCCCCCAACTCGAAGGACGACCTCACCCCGATCGCCAAGCAGTTCGGCCCGGTGATCGTCACCGAGATCGAGGATGTGCGCAACGCACGCAAGTGGAAGCGCAACAAGCTTCTTGTCACCAAGGGACTTCGCCTGTACATGGTGCGTCACTTCTCCGAGAAGTATTCCAATAACGTTCAGGGCTTCGCCTACGGTGGCGCGGCGCTCCTTATCGTTATCATCGGTATCCGCGGTCTGAAGTTCATTCCGCCAACCCAGCCGTCGATCCTTCTTGCATCGATCTCGCTCGAGTTCGCGATGCTTGCCCTCCTGGCAGCCACCCTGTTCTATACCGAAGAGGAGCAGCGCATGGACAAGCTGATGCGCAACCTCGAGGAGAGCTCCGAGGGACAGAAGTACGAGCTGATCAACCTCGTCCGCACCTCGCAGCAGCAGCAGCGCGATCTGGCCTCGATGGTGGATTATATCCAGCGTCAGACCGATAACCTGCAGCGTATGGCCGATGCCCTCACCGGTGCAAACCGTGAGTATATCATCCAGGTCGCTCAGCGCGCCGTGGCCGAGTACGTCACCGCCGAGACCAGCAAGGAGATCACCGAGAAGGTGATCCGCGAGAAGATCGACGCGGCGCTCGGCCAGATGTTCGGCGCCAATCGCCAGATCGAAGGCTGATCCGAAGGCCGGTTCATCATGATGTCAATACGAAGGGGGAGCCATACCGTTGGCTCCCCCTTCTCTATTGACACCTGCCATGTGCATCGAGCCCCGAGCGATGGCGCTGGCCGGGCTTTCGGCCGGGCTTTCGGCCGGGCTTTCGGCCGGGCTTTCGGCCGGGCCGGAGCTGCACTCCGGGGCTCTGCTGTCAATCGAGTCGTCTCCCCGCATCGCACCCGACAACGATGAGGCATGGCTCTACCATGCCCTAGAGCCCGAGCGCTCCCCGCAGCCACATCTCCCCCGCTTCCGTTTGATGTGACGGAACCCACTCCACTCCCTCCACCTTCCTGAACCATGTCATCTGGCGCTTCGCGTAGCGGCGTGTCGACTGCTGGATCGCCGAGCGCATCGTCGCGGCATCGAGCTCGCCGGACAGATGACCGAGCGCCTCGGCATAGCCGACGGTCCTGAGGCCGGGCGACGCCGCGTCGTAACCCAGCGCGACAAGCGATGCAGTCTCCTCGAGAAGCCCCGCATCGAGCATCGCCACAACGCGCGCGTTGATCCTCTCATACAACAGCTCGCGCGGCGGAGCGATCCCGAAATAGCGAGGCCGCCAGGGGGACGCGGCCAGCGTGTCGGCGCCGGTGAATGCGCTGTAGAGCTGCCCGGTCTGGTAGTAACAGCAGAGCGCCCGGAGTATCTTCACATGGTTGTTCGAGGAGTGCGCCTCCGCCGCGGCCGGATCGATCCTCCGCAGCTCATCATACAGCAGACCCCACCCCTCGCGTTCCCCCCGCTCCTGCAGCCGCAGCAATAACTCCTGATCGACCGTCGGCGCCGAAAGCCCCTCGAAGAGTGCCTTGATATAGAAGCCGGAGCCCCCCACCACCAGCGGGATCTTCCCCCGCTGCAGAATCTCCCCGATGGCGCTCCGCGCCGCTGCCGCATACAGCCCCGCCGAGTAGAGCGCGTCGGGAGTCACGATATCGATCATATGATGGGGAACGCTCGCAAGCTCGGCGGGCGATGGCTTGGCGGTGCCGATATCCATGCCGCGATAGATCTGCCGCGAGTCGGCCGAGACGATCTCGATCGCGGCGAAGCGCGCGGCAAGCTCCAGCGAGAGCATCGTCTTGCCGGAGGCGGTGGGACCCACGATCACGGGGATGGAGAGTGGCGGCTGCGACACGGCTATCCCCCCGCGCCTCCCCGCTCCCACGCGTTGCGGCCGATCAGCGGGACGAACTTGAACTCGCCGTAATCGTAGACATCGTACTGGCCGGTATCGCCGATCTTGAACACCATCTCCATCCGCTGCGCGTCGCGCCCCCCCGTAGGAATGATCAGGCGGCCATCCGGGGCGAGCTGGCGCAGCAGCGGCTGCGGGATCTCCGGCGCCCCCGCGGTGACGATGATGCGATCGTACGGAGCGAACGTCATCCAGCCCAGGGTTCCGTCGCCGAGATGGGTTGCCACATTGCAGCCGACGCGCGCAAGGTTCTCGCGAGCGCCCCGCAGAAGTTCCGCATGGCGCTCGATGGTGAACACCTTCAGCCCGAGCATGCAGAGCACGGCGGCCTGGTAGCCGCTCCCGGTGCCGATCTCGAGCACCTTCATTCCCGGCCGCGCCTCCAGAAGCTGGGTCATCCTGGCGACGGTATAGGGCTGCGATATGGTCTGGTTGCAGGCGATCGGGAGGGCATCATCCTCGTAGGCACGCGAGCGGAACGCGCTGGAGACGAACTCCTCGCGGGGAAGGCGGGCGATGACATCGAGCACCCTCTCATCGGTGATGCCGCGGGCGCGGAGATTTTCCACCATCTCCTGACGCTCGATCGAAAAATGCGAGACGAACTCTCTTCGGGGGTTGAGCATTACTAAGTATCGGATTTGCCGGAGGAGCGACGGGAGCGGGAGTCGCGCCGCTGTCCGGCCAGATCGTGCTGCTTGGTGAGCTTGAGCCGGATCGCGCGGAAGATCCGGCGATCGCGACGGTTGACCGTTACCTCCAGTGCCTGCAGCAGCGACAGGCGGACGTTATCGATCGACTGATTGTAGTAGAGCCGCCCCTCCAGCGCGTAGCTGATGCTGCCGGTCTCCTCGCTGACGATCACCACGAAGACATCGGCCTGCTCGCTGATCCCGAGCCCCGCGCGGTGCCGCGTTCCAAGCAGCACATCGGTCATGCGGGTGACGGCGCTGAGCGGCAGCACCACACGCGCCGAGCGGATCTGCTCGCCACTGATCACCACCGCGCCGTCGTGCAGCGGCGACTTCGGGTTGAAGATCGAGACGAGCATCTCCTTGGAGAGCTTCGAGTCGAGCGGAACGCCGGTATCGAAAGTAAGTGAGATGTCGGAGGTGCGCGTGACCACCATCAGCGCGCCGAACCTGCGGAGCGAGAGCTCCTCGGCGGCGCTGAGGACCTCATCGGCGGCCTTGTTGATATCGTACCGCTCGAAGCTCGTCAGCAGGCCGTTGCGCCCTATCAGCAGAAGGATGCGGCGGAGCTCCGGCTGGAACAGGATGATCAGCGCGATCACCCAGATATCGCTGACGGTCTTGAGCATCCAGCTCAGAAGCTTCATGTCGAGCGTCTGGCTGACGAAGCTGACCGAGATGATCAGCAGCAGGCCGATGAAGATCTGCGCGGCGATCGTCCCGCGCATCAGGCCGTAGAGACGGTAGAGCACGAACGCCACGATGACGATGTCGATCAGGTCGATCATCGTCACCCGGAGAAATCCGATCTGAAACAGAAGTGGGTTCGGCATGCAGGGCCCCGCCAGGGGGATGCTCCCCCTCGCGTTACTCGAAATGAAGGTCAATACGTCGGCCCCGCCCGGCCGGATCTGCACGGAAGCGGAGACGATACCGGAAGCGGAGGCCGGCCGTTATGCGACCCGGCGACCGCTCCGTTGTTATACGCCGCCGGCGATGCCGTTGTCCTCGTACGCCTTGATGATCTCCTTGACCAGGCGATGGCGCACCACGTCGGCCTTGTCGAAGTAGACGAAGCCGATGCCGTCGATATCCTTCAGGATATGCTCGGCCTGCACCAGCCCGCTCTCGACGTTGCGCGGCAGATCGATCTGCGTAAGATCGCCGGTGATGATCGCGCGGCTGTTGGCGCCCAGACGCGTCAGGAACATCTTCATCTGCATCGTCGTCGAGTTCTGTGCCTCGTCGAGGATCACGAAGGCGTTGTTGAGGGTGCGCCCGCGCATATACGCCAGCGGCACCACCTCGATCCCGCGCTTCTCCACCATCGACTTCAGTTTGTCGGAGGGGATCATATCGTCGAGCGCATCGTACAGGGGGCGGAGATACGGATCGATCTTCTCCTTCAGATCCCCCGGAAGGAACCCCAGGCTCTCCCCCGCCTCGACGGCGGGACGTGCGAGCACAAGCTTGGTGACCTCGCGGTTGCGGTAGGCGGCGACGGCCATCGCCACGGCGAGATAGGTCTTGCCGGTGCCGGCCGGCCCGATCGAAAAGACGATATCGTTCTCGCGCACCTTGCGGTAGTAATCCTTCTGCCGCTCGCCGCGCGCCTTCACCACGTTATCCTTGGCGAAGAGGATCACCTCGTCGAGGTTCTGCCCCTGCAGCGGCTGCTGTTCGGCGCGCCCTCCGCTGACCAGGTCGACGATCGTCTCCACATCCTTCGGCAGAAGCGAGCCGTTGCGCTGAACCGTATAGAGCATCTCGTTGATGATCTTCTCGATCGCCGCCGTCTCGGCCGGCTCGCCACGCAGCACGACGGTATCCCCGCGAACCGTGATCGTGGTATCGAACCGGCTTTCGAGAATGTTCAGGTTGGCATCATTGAAACCGAGGAAGGCGAGCTGGTCAACGCCCCCCAGCTTGATTTTTTTCTCGACGATCTCCATGCATTCAAAGATATGTAATCGAAGTGACTCATCCCCCGACGGGGGCGAAGCTACGGAAAAGGGAGCTAACTATCGGACCGATATCGCGCCCATCGCGCGCTTCGCGTCCTGCCGTTTCATCGACGAATAAGCGTGCCGAATAGCGGGCCGATCGCCGCCGGGAATCATGATGGGGGTGGATATGGTGCGATCGCCAGGGGCCAACGAAAAGCTCCCCGGGGCATTGCGTCCCGGGGAGCCATTCCTGTTCACTACGTCGCCAGCGTGTCTGGGGCGTGAGGGCCGTTGATTAACGGCTGCCGCTGCCCGCATCCTGCTGCTCGACCGGCTGCTGGCGATCGGTCGCCACGCGGCGGGTCGCGAGATTGCGACGGCGATAGTACAGGCGCTCGGCGCGGAGCTCCTCATCGGTCTTCGGACCGGCCGGCGGAATGCTCAGCACCTGGCCCGGGAAGATGACGTCCGGGTTGCGAATCTTATCGGTGTTGGCCTGCCAGATCTTCGGCCACATGAACGGATCGTTGTAGATCTGCTCCTTGCCGGCGATGTTCCAGAGGCAGTCGCGATCCTTCGCCCAGGTGCCGACCGTATAGGTGCTGCTCTTGGCGCGGCCGCGGATATCGTTGATCTGACGAGCGATGTCGATGATCTTGTTGTAGAACTCCGGAAGGACGGCGATCTTCTCGCGGCGCATGCCGTTGAGCTGCATCTCCAGCGAATCGAGCTCGCCGCGCATGCCGCCGATCTGCTCGTCGCTCATTCCCCCGATCTCACGCACGCGGCTCTCGATGCGGCCCAGGCGCTCACGGAAATTCCTGACATCGGCCTCGGTGGCGCCGACGAGTGCATAGATATCATCGCGGCACTTCTTGGCGTCGTTGACCAGCTGCGTCATCTGCTGGTTCATCGTGTTCATCTCGGCGTTGAGGGCGTCGAGCTGTCCCTGCAGCGTATTGACGCGGGTCGAGAACTCATTGATGCGCACCTCGGCCTCGGCCTTGGTCAGATCCTGGTCCTGCTTATTCGGGTCGACCACCGTTGGCTGCGCCATTGCCGGCGTCACTGCCAGCACCGCGACCATCGTGAGAAGGAATTTCTTCATCATTGCTATCTCCAATTTCTTTCTTCTTTTGTGGATGAGGAATTAACGACGTGGGGTCGATGGCGTGGCAGCAGGCGGAGTATCCTGCCAATCCGGCCAGACGTTCGGCCACTGTGCGAGCTTGCTCTGCACGAACTCGCGGTCCTTGCCACAGCGATCAAGCTCGGCACGGCGCGAGGCCATCTCGGTCTGCAGGCGGCTGCGATCATTCTGCTTCGCGCTGATCTGCTCGGTGAGCGTGCGCTCCTGCTGACGGAGCTCGCGAAGACGCGCCAGCTGCTCCTCGGTGACCTTCGCGGTGCATCCGGCAAGTGCCGCCATGCTCACCACCACAGCCACGAACGTCCCGTTCCGCAATGATAATTTCATGAATGAGTCCTCCTCGTTTATGAATCGGTTGTCTGAGAGTTACTTGTTTTGGTTAGATGCACTTCCGAGAGGCAAACACTACGCCAACTCTGGCTGGAAGTACCTCCTAGACTCTCTATGTGCGATATGTAACGTGGGGGGGATCACGATGCCGCAAGATACTATCCTCGCGACTTATCCCACATAAATTAGCCTAAATGCAGATGTAGCTGAGTATTTCCACAGACAGACAACGGATATGCGTCGGTGGAAGTTAGCGCCACAGAGGATACGAAAATATCATTGCGCGTGGATCGCTCCCCCGCTCCATCATAGCACAAAGGCCGGCGCACCCAACGGTGCAGCCGGCCCATTGCCGATAGTATGGTCCGATCGAAGTTCAAAATGAATATATCGCGAAACGATATATCGTCCGTCACGGGCGCCTCTACTCGTAGCGAAGCGCGTCGATCGGATCGAGCCTGGCCGCCCGCCAGGCCGGGTAGATTCCGAACGCCAGACCGATCAGCGTACAGGCGCCGATCGATACCGACAGCCAGGCCCAGGGGATCGGCGGCGATACATCCACCAGCGCGCTGGTCAGCACCCCCGCCATCAGACCGATCATGATGCCGATCAGCGCGCCGAGCTGGCAGAGCGTCACCGCCTCGACGATGAACTGCATCAGGATGGCGCTGCTGGTTGCCCCGACCGCCTTGCGGATGCCGATCTCGCGTGTGCGCTCCTTGACCGACACCAGCATGATGTTCATGATCCCGACCCCCGCCGCCGCAAGCGAGATGCAGCCACAGGCCAGGCCGAACCAGGAGATATACCTGGTCAGCCCGCCGAAGGTCTCGCTGATCGACTCGTTGGTGATCACCTCGAAATCATCATCCTCGCCGAGCTCCACATGCCTGATCGCGCGCAGGATGCCGACCGCCTGCCCAATCGTCTCCTCGAGCGCCGCCACCGACGGCGCGCGCACGGTGATCCCGACCGAGGTTCCCCATTCGTCGAAGAAATACTTGACCGCGCTGGTGATCGGCACCAGCACCCGGTCATCCTGGCTCTGCCCGAACACAGCCCCCTTCGGCGCCATCGTGCCGATCACCGTATAGCGATGGCCGTTGATGCCGATCACCTTGCCGACGGCGGAGGTGTTCCTGAAGAAGCGGCTCTTCACATCCGCGCCGATCACCACAACGTCGCTCCGGAGCTGCACATCCTGCGGGTCGAGGCCGCGTCCCTCCTCCAGGGTATAATCGTTGGCGGCCATGAACGATTCGTCGCCGCCGATGATGGAGATATCCGGATCGGTCTTCTCGTTTTCATACTTGATCACCGCCCCGCTGACCCAGTCGGTCATGCTCACGTTCTCGGCCAAGGTAAGCCGCCGCTTCAGATCGAGCCCCTGGCGAAGCGTGATATCCTGGCGGTTGCGGAAACGGCGGTCGTTGCCGAAATCCATCACCGGATACTTCTGGATGATGAAGGAGTTCCGCCCGAGCGACGCGAGCTGCTCGTCCACCTTCGCCTCCAGCGCCCCGACCGCCGCGGCAACGCCGACGATGGCGAACACGCCGATGGAGATCGACAGCAGCGTCAGCGAGGCGCGGAGCTTGTTGGCGCCGATCGATGTGAAGGCCATCCTGACCGATTCGAAAATCTGCATAACGCTCTATTGAGTTACTCCGATCGCAATGCTTCCACCGGGTCCATCCTGGCTCCCCTGAACGCGGGGATGATGCCGGCCAGAACGCCGACCAGAACCGACACGATGATCGCGATGGCGATCTGCGATGGTGGAACCGTCGTGCTGAGGAAGGAGATGTCGAAGGCCTGCACGACGGCATACGTGATGACCGATGTGAACACGAACGCGATCACCGATCCGAACATGCAGAGCGCGACCGCCTCGACCAGGAACTGCAGCAGGATGCTGTTGCGCGTCGCGCCGAGCGCCTTGCGGATGCCGATCTCCTTGGTGCGCTCGGTCACCGAGACGAACATGATATTCATGATGCCGATCGAACCGACCAGGAACGACAGCCCCGTCATCGCGAGGCCAACGCCCCAGACCATGTAGCGGAGCTGGTCGGACTGCTCGCGGAATCCCTGCTGGGTGTTGATGGCGAAATCATCCTTCGTCCCAGGCTCCAGCAGGCGCACGTCGCGCATCACGCCAATCGTCTCGTACGTCACGTTCTCGACCTTCCCGGCTCCCCCCGCCTTCACGTTGATCACGATGCGGGACTGGCTGCCGTAGGTGGCGAAGAGCCTCTTGATCGGGATGAGGATCTGGTTGTCGACCATATCGGCCCCCAGCGATCCCCGCTTCGGCAGGGTGGCGATCACCAGATACGGAAGCCCGTCGATCTTGATCGTCTTGCCGATCGGATCGGCCGTCGGAAACAGGTTGGTGACGATGTTCGAGCCGATCACCGCCACGGCCGTGCCCGCCTCGTCCTCCACCTCGTTGAAGAAGCGTCCGGCGGCGAGGTTGCCGCCGATCATGTTGACATAGTCGGCCGTCACGCCGAGGATCGTTCCGGCGTTGAGCTGAAGATCGCCATACTGGAGACTGCGCACGCCGCGCCGGGCGGTCGGGACAACGTACTCTGCCCCCCGCATCCGCTGCTTCATCTGCTGGTACTGGGTGTAGGTGATATCCTTGCGGTTGCGCTGCTCCATCCAGTCCGTCCCCCCGGTCCAGTCGAACTTGTCGACGTAGAGGATATCATCGCCGAAGATGGCGAGCGTCTGCTCCAGGGCGTTGTCGAGGCCCGCCAGCCCCCACCCCATCAGCAGCACCGTGGTGATGCCGATCACCACGCCGAGCGTCGTCAGCGCGGAGCGGAGCTTGTTCGAGCCGATGGCGGCGAAGGCCATCTTGATGCTTTCGATGAGAGTGTTCACCTGTCGAAGCCCGGTCGGGAGGCGGCGGCGCCTCCGGTGATGGATGATGGTCGGATGCGCGGGCATGCGGCGCGCGCGCTCATATGCTCGCCACCCGCGTATCGTTGAGCGCATCGCTCTCGATCTGTCCGTCGCGCACCCGGATGATGCGCGCCGCATGGCGTGCGACGTCCTCTTCGTGCGTCACCAGAATGATCGTGTTCCCCTGCTCCCACAGCTCCTCGAACAGCCGCATGATCTCGTCCCCCGTCTTCGAGTCGAGATTGCCGGTGGGCTCATCGGCCAGAATGATCGACGGACGTGTGACGAGCGCGCGCGCGATCGCCACGCGCTGGCGCTGCCCGCCGGAGAGCTCGTTCGGACGGTGGGTCATCCGGTTCTCCAGCCCGACGTGGATCAGCGCCTGGCGCGCCCGCTCGCGTCGCTCGGCGCTGCTGGTGCCCGCATAGACGAGCGGCAGCTCGACGTTCCGGAGCGCATCGCTGCGGGGGAGGAGGTTGAACGTCTGGAAGACGAACCCGATCTCCTTGTTCCGTATCCCCGCCAGGTCGATATCATCCATCTGCGAGACCAGCTCGCCGTTGAAGTAATAGGTGCCGCTGCTCGGCGTATCCAGGCAGCCGAGGATATTCATCAGCGTCGACTTCCCCGAGCCGGAGGGGCCCATGATCGCCACATATTCGTTGCGATGGATCTTCAGGCTCACCTCGCGGAGAGCGAAGATCCTCTCCCCTCCCATATCGTAGTGCCGGACGATCTTCCGCAGCTCGATCACCGGCGTACGTTCGGCGGTCTCCGCCTGGCTGATTGTCATCGGATCGGGCATCATTATTTCCCTCCGGAGCCCTTGGGCAGAACAGTGACGTGGGTGCCGTTCTCCAGATCCTTCGATATCGCCTTGTAGCTTCCGCTGACGACAAGCTCATCGGGCTTCAGCCCCTCCACCACTTCGATATACTGATCGTCGCGCAGCCCGGTGCGCACCTTGCGCGTCACCACCGAGTCCCCCACCTTGACGAAGACGACCGGATCCGGCTTGCTCTCGCGTGCCTTCTCCAGCGCAAGGTTCCGCACGCCGCTCTCCTCCCCCTCGGCTCCGGGGGCGGTGCTGTCGCCGGTCTTCTTCTCGCGCGTCGTCACCGACTGGATCGGCACCGTCAGCACATTCTCCTTCTTGTCGGTCTGGATCACCGCCGTGGCGGTCATGCCGGGGCGGAAGCGTGGGTCGGGCTCGAGGAACCGGAGGCGCACATCGAAGTTGGTGATCTGCTCCTGCGTCCCGAGTCCGCTCTGCGTCGGGGAGTTGGCGATGCGGCTGACCACCGCGCGGAACTTCTGATTGGGGATGGCATCGACCTCCAGCTCGGCGGTGTCGCCGAGCGATACCTGCACCACGTCGGTCTCCGAGACCTTCACCACCGCCTCGATCACCGACAGATCGGCGATCGTCATGATCTCGGTGCCGGTCATCTGGATGGCGCCGACCACCTTCTCACCCAGCTTCGAGTTGAGCTTGGTGACGACGCCGGAGAGGGGCGAGACGATCGTGGTCTTGTTGAGCGACTCGGTGACACCGCGATAGGAGGCCTGCGCCTGGGTCACCTGAAAGTTCGCGGCCTCGAGCTCGGCCCTGCTGATATTGAGCTGCGCCTGGGCGTTCTCCCGCTCCTGCGTGGTGGCGAGCTTCTTCTCGTAGAGCTGCTCGATGCGGGCAAGATCCTGCTCGGCCTTCAGCAGCGATGCGCGGGACTGCGCCGCGCGCGCCTGCGCCCCCGAGATCGCCGCGCGCTGCTGGTCGCGCTCGGCGAGCATCGACTCCGGATTGATCCTCACCAGCGCCTGCCCGCGCGTCACGCTCTGCCCCTCCTCGACGCCGAGATAGATGATCTCGCCGCTCACTTCCGGGGAGATCTTCACCTGCGTTTCCGGATCGATCACACCGGTGGCGGTCACCGTCTGCACGATCGTCCTGCGGCCTACCGGCTGGGTCTCGACGATCGTGGTGTTCTTGTTTCCTCCACGCGAGGCGAGGAAGACGATGACGCCGATCAGAACCACCATGACACAGATGGTGATGATCAGCCCCCGGCGACGCTTCTTCGGACGCCTTGTGGCGGTGAGTCCGCTCTCCGGCGCCTCGGTGCTCTTCTGTTTCGGGACCCGCGGTGTGCGCTGGGGATCTCCGTTGATCTGTGGTTCGGCCATGCTGAAAACTCTCGAGAGATATGTGTGCAACTTGATGGAATCGGGTATAGGCCGGCTTCGCCGCTCGCGGAGCGGCCCCGCCGGAACGAGCAGTCAGAGGATCACTCGCCGAGCTGGTGGCGCACCTCGAAGATCGCCAGACGGTAGTTGAACACCGCGTTGACCTGGTTGATCTGGGCGGTGAGGTACTGCGCGTTGGCGAGGAGGTAATCGGCGTAGCTGCCGGCGCCGAGGCGGTAGCGCTCATCGGACGCGTAGCGGCTCTGCCGCGCGGCGGCCACTGCCTTGGCGGCGGCCTGGATCTGGCGCTCGGCCCCATCCAGGCGGGCGACCGCCTGCTGCAGATCGGAGCGGGCCTGGATCTCCAGACGCCTCAGCTCTATCTCGTCGCTCTGCCGCTGCGCCTCGGCAAGCTGTACCTGCTGGTTTGTCCGGAAGCCATCGAACGGGGAATACTGAAGGCTCAGACTGAACTGCAGATTGTCGTTGGCAGCGGGAGGGCCGGCCTTCTGCCAGTACCAGCCGAGCCCCGTCGAGATCGTCGGGTAGTAGCCCGAGCGCGCGGCCGTCACCGATGCCGACGACGCCTCGGCGCGCAGCCGTGCGGCCTTGATATCGCGGCGGTTCTCCGCCAGCCGTCCGTACATATCGTTGACGGTGCCGAGCGTGCGGCGCGTGGCGACGACCTCGCTCGAGTCGACGCTGCTTGCGAGCCCCTCCGAGGAGAGGTTGATATCGGTGTTCGGATCGAGGTTGAGCAGCAGGATCAGGGAGTTACGGTTGATCAGCGCGTCGGTCCGCGCCTGTTCCAGCAGAAGCTCGGCGTTGGCGACCTCCGCCTCCTGCGAATAGACGACCCCCACCTGCGCCGTGCCCGCCTCCACAAGACCTCTGTTCTGGGTCAGCCTCTCGTTGGCAAGCTCCAGATCGCTCTTTCTGATCTCGATTAACTGCTCGGTGCGAAGCGCGTTCAGGAACGCCGAACGGACTTGGAACGCTATATCCTGCCGTGTGCGGTTGAGCGTCTCGTACGAGGCATCGAACGTCGCGCGGGCCGCCTTGTAGTTGGCCGTGCGGCTGAAGCCGTCGAAGAGCACCAGCCCGGCGGAGGCCTGCGCGTTGTAGGCGGCATCGGGACGATTGACCCCCAGCACCACGCCGTCGATCACCGCCTCGCTGGCGGTGAGCTGCTTGTTGTAGCCTGCGTTGACGGTGATCTGCGGGAGGAACGCGCCGAACGCCCCGGTCACCTGTGCCGAGGAGTTGTCGACCTGCGACTCGGCCAGCGTGATCGAGAGGTTGCGTTCAAGCGCGATCCGCACGGCCTGATCGATCGTCAGGGTCGATGGGATGGTGCCGGGAGATTGAGCGATGGCTCGTGGAGCCGCGAACAGCAGACAGACGAGCGCGATCGGAACAAGAGCGATGGAAAAGCGTGCGGGATCCTTCATGGGCTGTTCCCTACGGGACGTACTCCGCAGAGTTACGGCAGGGCTGGTAGGTTTTATTGAACTGGATGTGGTTGTATCGACACACAGAAGCGGAGGTCGATGCCGATGCCGGAGCATCGCGCATAGGATACGAACAGAGATAGCCCGATCCAAACATCACGTCTGGTCAGGCTATCGATAGATAGGCCATGATGAATCTTTATGCTGTATATGGCAAGGTTTCAGTGATGCGGCCTCCACCCCCTCATCGACATTCTCCCCCTCCACAGCCCCCTCGGCGAGGGTTCACGACAGAGTACGGCCGGGCCGGTGAGATTCCAGCGGGGGAACCACACAACCGAGCGGTCGACAGGAGTTTCAAAGAGAGAGCGGGTGTACCAAAGAACCTGGGATGAAGATCGAACTGAAGCGCGGAACCGGAGCCTGGGGTCACGATCGCCCGGTGCGCATCGCAATCACGCCACCGTACTGGCCGGGGCATGGAGACAATCGGACGTCTTACATCACATTCCAGCTACGACGCATCGTCCGTCCGCCCGTGCGATATCCGCAGAAGGAATTCTTGCAATGGCTGCCTTCCTTCTTCGACCCTACCTGCAGGCTGTGCTCGCCGCACTTCGGGCAGACATCGTGGAGGTTCATGTGAAGCTGAGCGTGCTTTTCGGTGTTGAAGTTCACCGTGTTGAAATTCACTTTGGTCTGCATGATAAACCTGGCTACTCTTTGGTGTACGTGACTGAACTGTTTTTTCTCGGGAGATATTCCGATGTGCCGGTGGATGATCACCGACACATTGAAAAACAGAACCAAAGAGTGGGCCAAACTTTTCAGCAGGCACGCGAGCGATACTTCAACGGAAAAACCGGCCTCTCAGCCTCACAGAGCCGTCGCATTTCATTTAGAACGCAATCAGATCTTTCGAATTGTTATAGATGTCATCGACGTTCAGCAAGATTGCGCGCTCCAGCACCGGCGAAAATCCGACCGGTGTGGGCTTGCTGCCGATGCGCATGACCGGGGCGTCGAGATAGCGGAAACAGTTGGCCGAGATGATCGACGCGACCTCGCCGCCAACGCCCCCCAGCACACGATCCTCATGCGCCACAAGCGCGCGTCCGGTCTTGCGGACCGTGTTGAAGATCGCCTCCTCATCGAGCGGCTTCAGGCTGCGAAGGTCGATCACTTCCGCCTCGATCCCCTCCTTGGCAAGACGCTCGGCGGCCTGCAGAGCCAGATGCACGGCGGTGCCGTAGGTGATGATCGACAGATGCTTCCCCTCGCGGCGGGTGCGCGCCACGCCGAACGGCACCTCGAAGCCGGCCGGAACGTTCGCCTTCGACCATGCGTGGTTGTAGAGGAACTTCGGCTCCAGGAACACCGACATGCCGCGCGAGCGGGCGCAGGTGCGGAGCAGGCCGGCGGCGTCGTCGGCGAACGCCGGATAGACGATGCGCATCCCCGGCAGCGGCAGCAGCGATCCCTCGATGTTCTGCGAGTGATACAGTCCGCCGGTGATATAACCTCCCGAGGCGATCCTGATCGTCACGTTCGGCGAGAACTGCCCGCGTGTCCGCCAGTACTCATGCCCCATCTCCACGCACTGCTCCATCGCCGGCCAGAAATAGTCGGCGAACTCCGAGCCCTCGATCAGCAGACGGATGCCATCGTTGTAGCGGCTGAAGCCGTTGGCGGTGCCGACGATATAGTCCTCGGCGATCGGCGCGTTGTGCACGCGGTCGTAGCCGAACTCCTGCTGCATCCCCTTCGACACATTGAAGATCCCCCCCTTGTCGCGCGTGGCGACATCCTGTCCCCACATGAAGGTGTCGGGGTTGTTGCGGAACTCCTCCTTGAGCGAGTAGTTCAGCGCCTGCAGCAGCGTCATCTCCTCCCCTTCTCCGCCGCGCTCCTCCCGGGCCGCGTACGGCTCCGGGATCAGGAACTCGCTGTAGCTTTCCGGAGTAGGATCGGGCATCGCCTCGGCGCGATCGGCCGCGTCGAACATCTCCTTCTTGTTGGCGGCCTCGATCTCCTTGGCCCCCTCCTCGGTGAGGATCCCCTCCCCGATCAGCAGCGCCTTAAGCCTGCGGAGCGGATCGCGCTCGCGGGCATCCACCAGCTCCTCGTTGGAGCGATAGAGCTCGTGGCGATCGGAGTTGGAGTGGGAGCCGATGCGAACGCACTGCGCGTGCACCATCGCGGCCCCCTGGCCGGAGCGGATATACTCGACCGCCTCCTGCATGCCGCGCCAGGAGTCGAGCACATCGGTGCCGTCGACATAGATGATCTTCAGGTTGCGGAAGCCGCTGAAGTTCTCCCCCACCACCGGGTTTGCCGAAGCCTCGCTGATCGGCACCGAGATGCCGTAGCCATTGTTCTGGATCACGAAGACCACCGGGGCCTTGGTGGTGGTGGCGCCGTTGACCGCCTCGTAGAAATATCCCTCGGAGCAGGCCGACTCGCCGCCGGAGTAGAAGCTGATCGCGTCGCTCTTGTAGTACTTGATCGCCTGCGCGACGCCGACCGCATGGAGCGAGTGGTTGCCGGTGCAGCTCGAGACGTTCTGGATGCCGATCGACGGCTTGGCGAAGTGGTTCGACATATGGCGTCCGCCGCCGGCCACATCCCCATCCTTCGACAGGCCGTTGAGCATGATCTCGTACGGCGTGATCCCCGCCGCAAGCGACGTCATCAGATCACGGTAGTACGGGAAGAGGAAATCGTGTCCCTGACGGAAGGTGACGCCGAGCGCGAGCTGAATCCCTTCATGGCCGGCGCAGGGGGCATGATAGCTCCATCCCTTGGCCTGCTTCAGGTAGTTCGCCGCCTTCTCGTCGAGAATGCGGCCGAGATGCATCAAGCGATACCATTCGACCAGCGTGGCGTTGTCGGGGCGACCCTGCGACCGATCGACGCTCACGGCAGCCGTGCCGTTGGTATGTTCTCCATCGACGGGCTGCGACGCAGGCTGCACGTGCGAGCCGTTCGCCTGGGGTGGGCGAGCCTCGTTCTTGGGCTTGCTTTTAGCTTTCGATTGACTTGAGCTCATAGGGTATATTTCGCGCTTCGAGGCGGGTAAATTCATTGAAGGTTCACAATTCAAATATACATTAGGCATTCCCTTCCGCCATGAAGGGTGTTTAATTTGTTACATGATATGTTCAGGCGCCCTCATCTGCCCGTTCAGGGTCCGCAAACCGGCCGCCCGCACATCGCGAACGTCAGGTCCCGACTATGTCCTACTCTCTACGCATCCTCCTGCCGCTTGTCATCACGATCGTACTGACAGGCGGGCTCCACGCCCAGGACTGGCCCCGCTACGTCAGGCTCTACATGAAGGACAAGGGAACCCCGTCGCGCGCCCTGCGGCCGGGAGATCCGATGTACGCGCTGGCGACGGCCCATCTGAGCCAGCGCGCCCTGACGCGGCGCGCGAAGGTCCTCCCTCCCGACAGCATCGTCACGACCGATGACCTTCCACTCTACCAGCCCTATACCGATCTGATCGAGGCCACCGGCGCGATCATCGTACAGCGCTCGCGATGGCTCAACAGCGTGATGGTCTACACCGATTCGGCCACCTACGTCGACCGGCTCGCGGTGCTCCCGTTCCTCGACTCGGCCCGCATCATGCGCCAGCGGCGCCTTCCGTCGGTCCCGTTCGATAAGCCGACCATCTCGTCGAACTCCGGGCCGGGCTCTCCCCCGTGGATCGCCAGCTCCTCCTGCATCACCGAGCACTACGGGTTCTCCGATCTCCAGAACAGGACGATCGGGATCGACGCGGCCCACGAGATCGGCATCGCGGGGGATGGCGTGGTGGTGGGGATACTCGACGCGGGCTTCAACCACCAGCGCCCGCGCTCGCTCCGGAACGCCAGCGTGATCGCCGAGCACGACTTCGTCTTCAACGACGACAACGCGGCCGATGAGGAGGGAGAGAACGGAGCCGAGTCGCATGGAACCGATGTGATGAGCCTCATCGGGGCGATGCTCCGCGATACGCTGGTCGGAGGGGCACCGCAGGTGCGCTTCATCCTCGCCAAGACCGAGGATATCAGAAGCGAGCGGAACGTCGAGGAGGACAACTTCGTCGCCGGACTGGAGTGGATCGAATCGCTCGGCGCGGATGTCGCCAACGCATCGCTCGGCTACACGACGTTCGACGCGCCGGAGGCGGGGCATGCCTACGAGGATCTGAACGGGCACACTGCGTTCGCCTCGCGCGGCGTGAACCGCTGCGTTCGGCTCGGTGTGGTGTGCGTGATGGCTGCGGGGAACGAGGCGGGCAAGTACAACTACGTCAGCGTCCCCGCCGAGGCCGATTCGGCGATAGCGGCCGCGGCGGTCGACTCGGCCGGCAACGTCGCGTCCTTCAGCAGCAGAGGCTTCACCGGTCGCGCCAGGATCAAGCCCGACATGGCGGCGCTCGGCGTCAGGAACTGGGTGGCCGATCACAGCGACAGCATCCGGCTGAAGCAGGGGCAGGGGACATCGTACGCATCGCCGCTGGTGACGTCGGCCGTGGCGCTGATCCTGTCGGCTCGCCCGGCGCTCACGCCGTTCGAGGTACGCTCCCTCCTCGCCCGCACCGCCAGCCGCGCCGACTCCCCCGATACGGCCATCGGCTACGGGATCATCAATGTGGGACGGGCGCTGAAGGAGCTCAGCCAGACGCTCCCGGTGGTGGGAATGCCGATCGCGGTTCTCGACGACGATGCGCTGATGATCACCGCGTGGAGCGAGTACGGGGCGGTCGTCGAGCCCTCGGGACCACCGACCGACAACGACACCTATCTCAGGCTGAGGATCTCCCGTCCCGGCATCGCAGGCGTCCTCGTGGCGACCACACCGCAGCCGAGGTCGGGGCTGGGACGCTGGATATTCCCCCGCACGGTGAACGGACACCGGCTCGAGCAGGGGGACAGCATCACGCTGACGTTCGAGGCAGTGCGGAGTCCCGACAGCATCCGATCCTACACACTGCGCCTGAGCGACGGCGTCTCGCTCCCGGCCAGCACGCTCTGCTTCAGCCCGATCGGCACCTCACCCGGCGTCTCGACGGCGGTGCCGAACCCGTTCACCGCGTCGACCAGCATCGAGTTCAGCACGACCCGCCGAGCGACGGTGACCCTCGCGGTCTACAACACGCTCGGCCAGGAGATAGCCCGATTGATCGACCGGCGGGAGATGGACCCGGGAGTCCACCGCGAGCTGTTCGTTCCGAACGCGCTTGCCGCCGGGGCGTATTACTATACGTTGCAGATCGGAGATGACGTCAGTAGCGGCGAGATGATCTATTTTCCGTAAGCGCCCCACCGGGGCGCGACCGCTATGCCGCCCGCCGGGCGGATGCAGACCAGTCCGAACCTGAACACGATGGCAGATACCGATACGACCGACCGGAGCGGAAGAACATTCTCCGGCTTCACGAAGCTGAGCCTCTCGCGCGGCTCGCTCGAAGGGGTGCGATTCATCCTCCGCTACCTCCACCCCTACCGGTGGAAGTTCGTGATCTCGCTGCTGGCGCTGCTGATCTCCTCGATGGCGAGCCTTGCGTTTCCGGGCCTTACCGGGGCGCTGGTCGATGCCGCCACCAAGGCGGCCGGGGGCATCTTCGACGACCTCAACCATCTGACGCTGCTGCTGGCCGGCGCGCTGGTGGCGCAATCGGTCTTCAGCTTCATCCGCACATACTTCATCAGCCAGGTCTCCGAGCGCTCGCTGGCCGATCTGCGGTACGATCTCTACAGCAAGATCCTCCGGATGCCGATGAGCTTCCATAACAAGAACCGCGTGGGAGAGCTCACCAGCCGCATCACCTCCGATATCAACCAGATCCAGACGGCGATGACCACCACGATCTCCGAGCTGCTCCGGCAGACGGTGATCCTGATCGGGGGCATCGTGCTGATGGCCTACAAATCCCCCCGTCTCACCGTGGTGATCCTGATCGGCGTGCCGCTGATCGTGATCATGGCGCTGGTCTTCGGCAGGATGATCCGCAAGCAGAGCAAGATGCTGCAGGATCTCTACGCAAAGCTCAACACGATCGCCGAGGAGACATTCCAGGGGATCGGCGTGGTCAAGGCATACACGGCGGAGCGGCGGGAATCGGAGCGCTACAGAACTATGCTCGGGGATATCATCGGCATCGCGCTGCGGGTGGCGCGCGCGCGCGGCGCGTTCGTGGCGATGATCATCTTCGCGCTGTTCGGCGCCATCGTCGGGGTGATCTGGTATGGAGCCCATCTGATGGCCGACGGCGCCCTGACGCTCGGCACGCTCACATCGTTCATGCTCTATGCATTCTTCGTCGGCGGAGCGATGGGGAGCTTCGCGGAGCTCTACAGCTCGTTCCAGGGGGCGCTCGGCGCAAGCGAGCGGGTGCGGGAGCTGCTCGAGGATGTCTCCGAGCCGGTCGATGAGGCGGGCCCCGGAGAGGCGCTTCGGGGACATGTGGAGATGCGGTCGATCGAGTTCGCCTATCCCTCCCGCCCCGATGTTCCCGTGCTGAAGGATATCACGCTCGATGTGGCCGCCGGCTCCAGCATCGCGCTGGTGGGTCCTTCCGGCGCCGGCAAGTCGACCATCGCCGGCATCCTGATGCGCTTCTACGAGCCGAGCTCCGGGGCGCTCATCGTCGACGGACGCAACGCGAGCGACTATACGCTGCTCGACTACCGCTCGGCGATCGCCATCGTCCCGCAGGATGTGACGCTCTTCGGCGGGACGGTCGCCGAGAACATCGCCTACGGCAACCCTCGCGCGACCGAGGAGCAGATCCACGAGGCGGCGCGCCTGGCGAACGCGGCGGAGTTCATCGACTCCTTTCCCGACCGCTACCAGACGCTGGTCGGCGAGCGCGGCGTGCAGCTCTCCGGAGGGCAGCGCCAGCGGATCGCCATCGCCCGCGCGATCATCAAGGACCCGGCGATCCTCATCCTCGACGAGGCCACGAGCTCGCTCGATTCCGAGTCGGAGCACCTGGTGCAGGAGGCGCTCGAGCGGGTGATGAAGAACCGGACAACGTTCATCATCGCGCACAGGCTGAGCACCATCCGCAACGCCGATCTGGTGGCGGTCATAAGCCAGGGAAGGATCGCCGAGGCGGGAAGGTACGATGCGCTGGTATCGGCCGGAGGGGTCTTCGCGCGTCTGGTGGCGCTGCAGACACGCGCCGGCAGCGATGTGATCGACGAGGGGATGATCACCGGCTGAGAGCCGGCTCCCCTCCTCTACTTGGCCGACGGAGCCGTGCCGGTCCCCTGCGCCGAATCGGCCGTCGGCATATCGGTGCTCGGCGGCGTTTGCACCGGGGCCGCAGCCGTCGGAGCGGCCGGGGGCGTCGCCACGGGGGCCGCCGCGACCGGAGGCGCCACTGCCGGTGCCGGCGGCAGCGCCGCAGCCAGCGCCGCGGAGCCGCCGGACCATCCGATGAAGGTCTTCAGATCGGCGAATGTTCCGTTGAACCAGTCGAGATCGACGTTCCCCTTGATGCCGCTCACGCTCCCCTTGTCGGAGTACTGCCAGAAGGTCCAGCGGCTCCAGCCGTTCGGCAGGTGCGGCGACTTCACCTCCCAGTCGGCCACCCAGACAGGATATCCCCCGAAGCCCGCAGCCATATGCTCGTTCCAGAACGAGGGATCGACGTAGATCACCGGCCTGCGTCCGGTCGCCTTCTGCACCGTCGCAAGCCATGCCGTCACGCCGCTCACAAGCTCCGCGTTGCTCATTCCCCCGGTGGTCTCCAGATCGAGCATCGGCGGCAGATCGCCGGAGTCGAGCTGGACAATGCTCAGGAAGTGCTCGGCCTGTGCGGTGGCATCGATCGCGGGATCGAAGAAATGATAGGCGCCGCGGATCACCCCCGCCTCGGCCATCGCCGTCCAGTTGAAATCGAACTGCGGATCGATATCCTCGGTCCCCTCGGTGGCCTTCGCATATGCCCAGACGATCCCGGCACGCCGCACCGCGCTCCACTTTATAACTCCATCGAAATGTGATATATCGATGCCGGCCATCATCGTCCCGGCGACCGTGCTGTCGACCACGCGGCTCATCGGCGCCGGCCCGAAGGTCGTGCTCCCCCCGGCCGTCCCTCCCGCCGGGAGGGCGATGGAATCCTTCCTGGCCAGCAGCGAATCGGCCCCGAGCTTCAGCCACCCGGTGTTCGCGCCGATGACGATCCCCCCCGCGAAGATCACCGCGAGCAGAAGCGCCGCGACCACGATGATTGCCACGAGCTGTTTTTTCTGTATGGAGAAGTAGAGTGCCATGATTATCCGATGATCTGGATGCCCCGCGCCTGCCCCCCTGAAACACTTCGGGGCGACGCGGAGGACGACGCGCCCGGCCGCATCGATCGTCCGGGACGGAGGTCACGACCGCTCGTCGGCCATACGCTCCCACTCATCCCGATCGAGCTTTCGGTGGATATGGAAGGTCGACATGATCGAGCACTCGTCGATCGCATGGGTCAGCCCATGCGGGGTGGCGCCGCCGATCACATAGACTTTCCCATGCATGCTCGTCACGGCAAGATGCCGCCGTGGCATCGGCAGCGGGAGGCGACGCACCCAGCGATCGTGCTCCGGGTCGTACTCCTCGGTGGTGGTCATCCATTCGAACACCCCGCGGCCGCCGATCGCGTAGAGCCTGTTGTTGACCGTCCCGAGCCCCAGCTCGGCGCGGGGGGTCGGCATCGAGCGCCTTCTGTACCAGCCGTCGGTGCTCGGATCGTAGGCATCGTTCCGCCCGGTTGCCCTGCGGCCGAAGAGCCACCACCGGGTTCCTCCCACCACATATACCTCGCCGTTGACGCCGCCGGCGGCGAAGCCCCGGCGCGCAGCCGGCATCTTCCTTCGCCGCGTCCAGGCATCGGCCAGCGGATCGTACTCCTCGTTGCGCCGCGTGGCGAGGCTGCCGAACCATCCCTTCTTCATCCCGCCGACCACATAGAGACGGCCGTTGGCGACGGCGACTCCCGGAAACGCGCGGGGCGTCGGCATGTCGGCCTTCACGCTCCAGCGGTCATACTCCGGATCGTATTCCTCGAGCCGTGCGCTCTGGCCGGTGAGCGGCTCGATGCCACCGACCACGTAGATCCTGTCGTTGACGACGCCGAGCCCGAACGCCCGGCGATGTGTGGGCATATCGGCACGCTGGCGCCATCGCCGGCTTGCAAGCTCGTGCTCCCAGACCTCCCCCGAGGAGAGGAAGCAGTAGAGCCTTCCCCGGACCACCACGCCGGTCATCCAGCCGATCGTCTCGGCCGGAACCGCCGCGCCGGTATGCCATTGCGGCTCCGGGTTGATTATCGGGAACGACATCCCCGTATAGTCGTAGCCCTCCGGAGGAATGGCCGATGTCCCGAGGATCGAGGCGCCATCGGGGACGAGATCCTCCCGCAGATGCCGCGAGAGCTTGTCGCGCGTGACGCTATGGTCGAGGATCTGCGGCGAGTCGACCATGCCGGGAGCAAGCTCCCCGACGATCAGCCCGGCGTTGAGCTCCCCGCGCACCCGGAGATATTCACGAACGGTGACCCCGCGATCGACGACGAGCGATCCGGTGATCCTCCCTCCGGCGGTGGGAAGATAGCCGGTAGTGAGGGAGGCGAACATCGTGCGATAATCCTCCACCTCGATTGCCCCGTGGTTCCCCACATGAATCAGGGCAAGGGGCGCAAGGCGATGCTCGACGCCGTGCGGAGGGAGGGCTATCGCCCCGGCGCCATCGCGGGGCCACTCCACATCCCCGGTCAGCGTCCGCGCCGGCACCACCCAGTAATCGCCGGGACAGTACGATCCTCCGGCGTCGAAGCGAACCTGCACGCCGCTCTCGATGTCGAGCCAGCTCTCCTCCTGAAGCAGAATCACGCCGCCATCGACCACGCCGGGCCCATCGCCGGCATGATCCCAGCGGCGCACCAGCGGATGTTTCCCCCTGTCGGTGCCGACGCCATCGGCGGGCGCTCTGTCGAGCGTGATCTGCAGCCGCCCGCGGTCGATCGCGATGATGCGGCGAAGCGCGCCCGCCCCGCCCCGCAGCGCGGAGGCATCGTCGGCGATCTCCACCAGCTCCCCCTCGCGGAAATGCTCGTCGTCGTTGCCCAGATCGGTCAGCGTCACGACCGGACTTCCCGCGGTGAGCGATCGGATCGCCGCGGCGACCGACCCGTTCTCGCGCGACCATTTGAGCGTCGCGATGCGCCGCATCCGCACCCCCTGCTGCTGGCCGATATCGGCGGGAACGGGGCTCGTGGTGACGGTCCGGTTCTCCGGATCGCACGTTACGATCCGGGCAAGGGTTCCGGCCACGCCGGCTTTGTCGCTCGCCTGGCTGTAGATCTCGACGAGCTGCCCCGGAGCCCATGGGCGACCATCGATATACCACTGCTCGACGCTCAGGCGCTTGCCGTCGGCGCTCTCGACGGCGGTCGATCGCGACGCCGCGTCGGACGGACGGGGCCAGGCATAGGCGCCGCCACCGTCGTGGATCTCGATCCGGTAGAGATGGTTGTCGATCTCCGTGGTCGCGAACCGGCGCTGCGCGCGCATCATCGCCGTGCCGCCGAGCGCTGCCAGCAACCGGGTCCGATCATCCGGCGTCGCCACCTCGTGCGCCGACTTCACCGGCAGAAGCTTTACCTGCCAGACCGTCCTGGTACGGACGGTGGTATCGGGACCGCCGAGCGCAATCTCCCGCAGCGATGGGTCCTCGATGGATGTCAGAAGCCGGTCCCATACATCGAGATAGGCGAGGTAGCGGCCCGGCCGCATTCCATCCAACGGCACGCTGTCATCGCCGGGAAGATCGGGCTGGGCCGGCAGCGGCAGATCCTTTTCGTTCTCGACGAGCACACCGTCGACGTAATAGCGGCCCGCGCCAATCCTCAGCTCCCGGACGAAGCCGGGCGCCCCGGCGGCGCCATCACCATGCTCCGGCTCGAACCGCCTGAAGAAAACCGGGTCGCCGACCGGATCATCCCAGTGCCCTCCCTCCTCTCCATCGTCATATTCCCCGAGGCGGCGTCCCCCCTGCCAGATCACGATCTCACACAGCATCCCATCGAAGAAGCCGGACCGCGTATCGCCATCCCCGGAAGCCCCCGCCACGAGCGTCGGCGGGGCAGCGGAGTATCCGAGCGATCCCGCGTCGCACCCCGCCAGACGCCCGTCGATATAGAGAAGGCGCTCCCCGGCATCGCGCACGGCCCGCACCCGGACGCGACGTCCCACCGGGATCTGTTCGGCCGAGATGAGCGGATCGGCATCGGAGGAGCCCCCAGCCGAAGCTTCGCTCCCCGTCGGGCCGGACGGCCCGAACACAAGGCGGCGGTCGGGATCGATCGCGAGCGTGCAGCAATCGCTCAGCCAGAGCAACGTGCCGCCACGCGTATCGGATTCGATCTCCAGGACCACCTCGAGGGTGAACCCGTCGCCCGGCGCGCAGCGCAGCTCCGCGACCTCTCCGAACGCGACGGCATCATCGACGCCATCGAACAGAAGCCCGCTCCGCACCCTGATGGCGAAGCCGGGGTTCGACTCCGGAGCCGCTCCCGCCCCGATCAGATCGGATGTGCGGGTGATGAGCGCATGCGCGGCAATATCGAGCTGCTCGTTCCAGTCGGCATCGAGCTGCACGCGCCCCTGCTGCATCCGCACGCCACTGTAGTGCTTCGTGGGATCGAACGTGAACCGGGAAAAATCGCCTTTCATGGATCTCCTTCATGATGCGCCGAAGCAGGGATATCCTCGCGGCGCCCATATGCGCACCGCGACCATCCGCCGCCATCGTTACCACTGACTCTCCTGCTCCGCCACGCCGGCCCTGCGGCCGATCGTGCCCCCCGGCATCTCGTTTACGTGATGTAGAATATGCCGACATTCGTTCCGAGCGGCAGATACTCATCGAGCACGCCACGGAGGCTCGCGGCCCGAAACGATGTCCGCAGCATATTGAACGCTCCCATCTGCTCGCCGTTCTCCGCGCCGGTCCCGATCTCATGCGCGACGCCGGCGACAAGCTGGCAGTACCCTGCATCGCCGTACCGTACCGATGTATGGCGCGGCCGCAGACGCGCCGCCACGGCAAGCCGCTGCGCCTCGGAAAGAAGATCGGGCGAGCTCAGCCCCAGCTCCTCCGCGCGCGCGGCATATGCCAGATCGGGCTGGCAGTAGTAACGGCGCGGGGTACGCGAGCCATCCTCGACATAGCTGAAGCGCAGGTTCCCACGGTGCTGATCGGCCACCGTCACGCGCCCCGTGAAGATACAGTCCGATGCCTCGAGCGACCGCATCGACGCATCCCCCAGCACGGTGGTCCGCTCCAGACTCACCGGCGGCCCGCCCCTGGCCCCCGCGATGGCCTCTCCCCCGGCACCGTCGATGATGCTGTCGGCGGCACTTACTCCGATCGCCGCGTCGGGCAGCACGATCGCGCCGACGATGCTGTGGTCGAGCAGCAGATGGAGCGCCCCCCGGTCACCATCGGCCATCATGATGCCGGGCCGGCCAGCGACGGGAACAAGGGTCGTATGGAGAAGATACAGATGTCCATTTCCCGTGACGGTGACGGCGCCATCGATCAGCAGCCCGCTCAGCTGGAGTCCCGAGGATTCTCCGCCGCCCGTTATCTCCAGATCGCCGATCAGGGCGGGGCGGGCACCATCGGCCGCCTCGATCACCAGCGTGCGTCCACGTTCGTCACCGGCGCCGAGATCGATCGTGCAATCGAGAGGATAAGTGCGGCTGTCGGTGATGACGATCACCCCGTCACCGGCGCCGCTTCGATGCCAGGCATCGAGCGCATCGGCGAGACTCGCGAACTGCGCGACGCCTGAGCGATCCGCGCCCGTGGCCGCTCCCCCGGCGACGCTCCCCCGCCATGTCTTCCCATCCCCCTGTGCCAGCGTCGACCAGCGATCGTAGGGACCGCCGCCGATATCGCCGGGGAACCCGTACGCATAGCTGACCGCCACCGGAGCATGGTCGGCCCCGTCGGAAAGGGCGAACCTGCCGAGCACCGGATCGACCGCGACGGTGACCGGAGATGCAGCACCGGATCCGGCGCCGGCCGCATCATCACCGGCGCTTCGCCATGGGAGCCGCCATCCCCCATCATCGCTATCGCCGAGATCGGCTATCACCATATGCTCCGGGGGAACCGGATCGGGCGATCCATCGAGATAGATCCACAGCACCGGGGCGTCGAGATAGCCGTCGGAGAGCGCATCGGCGTCGCCGTTGCGGCGCAGCTCCAGCTCATCGGCCAGAGGTCCCGGACGAAGGGGATCGGGAAGATTGATCGGTCCGGCCCCGGCCGCGTGTTCATCGATACTGCGGGCCAGATTGAACAGATGGCGGTCGATGCCGACCGGATCGAACGTATAACGCCCGCCTCCCCTGCTGAACGCTGTCGACCGGGTGACGGGGTAGCTCGCGAGCCGCCAGATCGAGAGCGCGATGTTGGCGAGGTTGTAGCGGCCGCGCAGATCGCGTGGCTCCGAGACGCCGATGCCGCGCACATCAACGCTGCGCGCGGACGCATCGAACGGAGTGCCGATCCATGCCAGCGTCTCCGTGTCGCGCAGCGAGATGGTCCTGCCACGCGTGCTTCTGATGGTGTTGAGCTGCTGCGTCCCGGCGATCAGCTCGAACATCTCGACCCCCTTCACTCCCCAGCCGCTCGCATCGCGCGCGACCGCCTCCAGCGTGGCGATCGTCCCTTTGCGGCGACGGTATCCGATCGTATTGGCGACCATGGCGCGCTGGCTCGGCAGCACATGGTGGTTGGTATCGAGCCCCCGGACGCCGAGCAGATCGGCGATATAGGGGATCACCCATTCGTCGCAGGTTTCGATGAACCAGTTGTCGTAGAGTGCATCGAGATCCCCTTCGAGCACGCGGAACTGGCTTTCGAGCACCGACATCAACGCCCGCAGCGGCCCCCCCTGCGTGATATCGCGGCTGCGATAGACGGCGGGGATCAACTGATAGAGCCGCTCCTCGTTACGCTCGCTCATGCTCCCACCACCCTGATGATGACGCCGTCCCGCATATCGAGGCGGAGGATGCCGTCGGGCACGACCTCGCCGAGCCGCTCATCCCAACGGGCGCGCCCGGCCGCCAGCAGCGTCTGCAGCGACCGCGAATGATCGCGACGATACAGCGCGTCGAGCCTGACGGCGAGCACGCCGGGGGAGCGCTGGATGATGTTGGTGACCTCGGCGTCGGAGACATCCTGATCGAACGATCGCCGCTCGAAGGCGAACGCCGCGTCGAGAGCGCCGGTCACATTATCGATGACATCGACCGCGACCCAGCCCGGCTCGATCCAGATCGATGCCTCGATGTTGAACCAGACCGGCAGATAGGAATCGATCAGCACCGGCCCCGACGACGGAGCACGGTAGCGGCCGATCGCATCGCTCAGATCGGCGAGGATATCGGAGGAGCGATCGAGCACCGATCCGTCGGCGGGGGCGATGCTCAGATGGAGCAGATGGCGCCGGCCGTTCCAGAGCGAGCGCGCCTGCGCCTTGGCGACCCCGGCGAAGGTCGCGGCGAAGTCCCCGTAGTCGTCGAGCGAGACGATGCGATCGAGCGTCCTGACGGTTCGCGGGGCATGACGGCGCGCATCGGCCATCGTCTCGGCGGCCGTGCCGCCGGATGCCGGAAGCGGATTGATCACGCTGCGAACGCCCAGCGGACGCTTCTGCATCAGCAGAATGCTCTCGGCATCCACATTCCCCTCCGGACCGAGCCCCGTGCGATACGCGGCGATCACATTCTCGGCGCCGGTCGGAAGCCGCGCCCCATCATGTCCGTCGCCGAAGAGCACCGAGGTTTTGCCTGCCTCGTCGGTCCGCACCACGAAGCATCGCTCGCGTGCGTCGCGCCCCAGCAGCGACGGCACTTCATGCCAGAGGATGCCGTCGGGAGCGTTCCGCTCCTTGATCCTGATGCTGAGAGTGCTCTCGGAGCCATCGGCGGTCGCCGCCGAGAGATAGGTCAGCGGGGAGCGCTTCAACTGGAACTGCTGGTTGCCCGCCGCCGCGTTCCCGCTTCCCAGCACCTCGTTCGCCACGCTCTTGCCATGGGTGGCGTGGGCGATATTGCCGAGGATCGTGAAGCTCGGCCGATCGTAGATCATCGCGAGCGGAGCGCGGAGCATCAGCACCGTGTGGTCGGCCGAATTGTCGGCCCCGGCCACCTCGGCGAGCTCGCTTATCGTCGGATCATCCTCAGCCGCGGGCATCAGCGCCAGCGCATTGTCCGGCGCGTCGAGATAGCCGTCGAACCCTCCCCGGTCGAGAAGATGCCATCGGAGCATCTCCCCTCCGGCACTCTTCAGCGGCGCCCCGAGCAGCAGCAGCCTCCGGGGAGCATCGTAGACCGCAAGGCCGTCGATGCCGGGACGGATCACATAGGCGAGATCCTTCTGAAGAATGCTCCAGCCACCGCCGCCGGGGGCATCGTCGATGACCGCATCCTTGTCGAGCACGATTCCCTGACGCTTGAACTCCCCCCGCAGATCGGCCGTCAGATCGCCGCCGTCGAGATCGAACGCATAACCGCTGTCGAGCCTGAAGAGGAGCGACGGCCCGATCTCCAGAAGACGGCGCCCATCGGCCGAGCGGAGCGTCGCGACGTTTCTGACGCCCGCCAGCAGATTGCCCGACGCGTCGAACAGAAGCGCGCGGACATCCGACGACGGACCGATCGCAACCTGCTCCCAGAGCGTACCGCGATCGACCGACCGGACGATGCCCGCACCATCGCTCCCGCCGATGACCTCGCCATGCGGCCCCGCAGCGAGCGCGCGGATACGAAGATCGCCGATGCCGGCCGCAGCGCTCTCCCAGCTCGCGCCGCGATCGGAGGAGCGATAGACGCCCGCGTCGGTGCCGGGATAGAGAACGCCGTCCGGATCGAACTGAAGGGCATGGACGGCTCTGTTGGCAAGCCCCTCGTTGATCGCCATCCAGTTGGTCCCGCCATCGGCGGAGCGGTAGACGCCATCGGTGGCGCTGCCGGCATAGAGCGCGCCGTCGGCCCCGAGGGCCAGCGCCCCGATTCCCGGCCGGAGAAGGTTCCCGCCGATCGGCGTCCAGTTCTTCCCATCGCTCATCCTGAACAGCCCCCCCGTCGCGGCGGCGATGAGCGAGCCATCGGGGAGCACCGCGAGCGCCCGCAGCGCGCGATCGCTCAGCCCGTCATTGATGGCGCTCCACGTGTCGCCATTGTCGTCGGAGCGGAATGCGCCGCCATCGTGCGTGGCCGCATACACGGTATGTCCGACGCCGAACGCCACGGCTCGAAGGTCGCGGTGGGCCCAGCGTACGACCAGATGATCTCCCAGCCGCGCGACCGGATAGCGCGCCGCCGTGGATGCATCGGAGACGGTCCAGCGCTCGGTGTGCTGCTCGGCCAGAACGACGGGGGACGCTAGCCCGATCCCCGCGCCGGCAAACCCATCGGCCATCGCCGACGGAAGCACTCCCTTGTCGAGATCGTCGCCGGCGGCGGCATCGACGCTGAAGAGGATATCGGCGGGAGCCCAGTTGGCTCCTCCATCGGATGAGCGGAACAGACCATCGCCATCGGTTCCGGCGAAGAGCGTCCCGTCGGGCGCCATCGCCATCGTCCGCACATCGAGGTTCGCCAGGCCGATGCGCGCCGTCCCCGACGCACCGACCCGGAGAACGCCGCCAAGCTCGCCGAGCGCCACGCGTGCCCTCTTGCCGCTGACGATCAGTCTCCGTCCGGGCTCCAGCCCGACGTCGAGGTGATCGAGCTCGATGCTGTCGCCGCGCACCGGCGCGGTCACCGTCATGACCGGCTCGAAGAGATCCAGTCGCTCGCTCTTCAGATGTACGACCGTATCGCGCAGATCGAACGTCTCGACGCCATCCCCCGACTCCACCTCGAGCCGGCTGACGGTGCCGTTGATCTCGTAATCGTTCCGGGTGACCGTCGAGACCGCCCCCACCTTGACGACGCCCATCCGCGGAGGCGCGTCGGAGCGCCGCTCCTGCAGCACCGCCCATCCCCCGCCGATAAGCCGCTGCTGGCGGCTGTCGAGATCGATAGCATCGGCGGCGGGGTGAAAGTTCGGCCACTCTTTCTCGACGAACTTCGATGAGCCGGTCGCCGCCACCAGATCGCCACGCCCGTTCGCCGCGAGCGCGCCCACGCCCCCCTCCGGGCCTCCCGCAAGCTTCTTCCAGCTTCGTCCCTCATCGTCGGATCGATAGAGGCCGTCGTCGACGGCGACGAACAGATGGGGATTCCCCGTGTCGGGATCGACCGCCCCGGCCAGAGCACGCACCGCGGCGACGCCGAGACCATCGATCCCCTCCCATCGATCCCCCCCGTTATCGGAGCGGAACAGGCCGAGATCGGTGCCGGCAACAAGATGAAGGCGCGACGGCTTTTTCGGATCGGGATAGGAGAGAAGGAACCTGACGACAGTGGTCGAGAAGCCGCTGTGGGGATCGGTCCCCGGAATGCCGGTGTTGATCGGACTCCAGCTTCCTCCCCGGTTCGTCGAGCGGTAGATCCCCGTGTCGGTGCCGATGAAGAGATGCCCGTGATGGGCGATCATCACGATAGCGTGGACGATGGTGCTCGTGGCGCCGCTCTCCGGGTTGGTGTTCAGCAGCCCCTTGTTGATGGGAGTCCAGCCATCGCCGTTGTCCTCCGATCTGAAGATGCCGTCGTCGGTGCCGGCGAAGAGATAGGCGTCGTAGCTGGTGACCATCGAGAAGAAGTAGGTGGCCTCGTGGAGGCTGGAGGCGAGCGCATGGACGATGGTGTTGGGCATCTTCCTGTTCACCGCATGCATCCCCCATCCCTTGCGCAACATCAGTCCCGTCCCCCGCATCGGCTCCCAGCCTGCGCCGTCGTCGGTCGAGCGGAAGATGCTGCCGCCGGAGGTGCCGGCGAAGAGCTGACCGCGCGCGTTGATCGCCAGCGCGTGGATATCGAGCTTGGTGAGGCCGTTGTTGATCGCCTTCCAGGTGGCCCCGCCATCGCCCGAGCGGAAGACGCCGCCGCCGGCGGTGCCGGCATAGATCGTCCCGTTCTCGGCGACCGCCACCGAGAGGATCGGCTTGTTCGGCAGCCCGGCGTTGATCGACCGCCAGGTGTCGCCACGATCGCCGCTGTGGTGCACCCCTCCCTCGACGGCGCTGTACCGCTCCTTGATCGCATCGGGAAGGCTCTCCCATGTTCGGGCGTTATACCCGAAGAGATTCGCTCGCGTGCCGAAGGCATGGACTTCCAGGTTCGTCATCGCCTCCCCCTTCTCCTCCGGATCGAGCGTGATGATCGTATGGCCGCGCCGCGCCATCTGCTCCACCTTCACCACCGTGCGCGCCCGCCGCAGACGCTGATAGCCGCCGGAGGCCGGGCCATCGCCGATGATCAGAATCACATCCCCCGGACGGAGGCCGGTCTTCAGCCCGGCAAGCCGCAGCTCGTTCGTCTCGGGACGCAGCGAGGCCCCCTCGACGAGGGTGACGGTTCGCGGGCTCATCGCGTTCCACTCGGCGCGCGCCTCGATCGCCTGGGTGGTCTCGAAGATCTGCGGACGCTCCCCCTGCCCCGGCACGCTCTGGATCGCCGTCCCGGCCGGCACCACCGAGCTGCCGGGCGCCCCCGGCGCATCGACGACGGTGAAGGAGAGATAGGCGCCGGCGGCGAGCCCGTGCCGGGGAGTGTAGCCGATCGTTCTGACAAGCTCGATCAGCGAGCGATCCTCGGTGGCGGTGCGGATAAATCCCTCGTTGGCGATCCGCTCCTGATAGAACGTCAGCACATCCCCGACGACTGCCCAGGAACGGAGCAGGGCCACCGCGAAGTTATACTCCTCGGTCACGTTGAGATTTCTGAGCGGCATCTCCAGGCTCCCGTCGCCGAGCGTCACCGGCTCGGTCTGGATGCGATCGAGCATCCCCCGCAGGAACGTCTGATAGGTGCCGGCGCGATAGCCGAGCGAGGCCTGCTTCGGAGGATTGTAGCGGGGCGAGCGCATCGCATCGTCATCGGCGCGCGATCCGGGCGTATCGGGAAACAGCCTCATAGCCCCCCCTCCAGCGAGAAGGTGATGGTCCCGTTGGCCGGGGCATCCGGATCGTTCGCGACCCGGATGATCTCCAGCGGCCGCACCTGGATCACACCGGCGGCAAGCTCCCCGGCCGGCGGCGCGCCCCACCGCCCGAAGCGCTCCGCCTCGACCCGCAGCACCCCCTGAACGGTCATCGCAAGGGAGATGATACGGCTCAGATAGAGAGGCTCGCCGAAGCTGAAATTGTCGGGATGGAAAAATCCATTCTCTCCGTCGGGAAGCTCCGTATCGCCGAACAGAGCGGCCAGCCGCCGCCTGACTGCCCCGCGCGAATGTCCCGGCGCCACATACACGCGCAGCGCTATCTCGAGCGAGACATGGTAGGGAGGATGGATCGTGATCTCGTAGCCGGGAAGCCGGTACGGCTCCATGAAGCGCCGCACCGCGTCGCGGAAGCCGGGGTCATCCTCGTCTCTGCCATGGCGCTGGATATAGACGAACGCGGTCTGCCAGCTTCCGGTCCAGCGCAGACGGGCGACCGCGCGCCTGACGCCATGATAGCGGGAAGCGATCGCCGCGTAGTCCTCGGCCGTAACGCAGCGCTCCTCGGTGCGGAACGCATGCGGTATCCTGAGCCGGGCATGCTCGATGGCCTCCGGATCGCGGCCACCGACGGCGCCGAGAAGGTTCCGCACGCCGATGATCCGCCCGTCCTCGGTGACGATATGGCTCAGCGCATCGGGTCCGATATTTCCCACGCGCCCGCTGCCCACCCGGTAGGTCGCGCTCATATGGCATCCCGGCCTCGGCCGCAGCCCGGCATGACCATCGCCGAAGCGAAGCGTGGCGCGACGATCGTTCGCGATCTCGACGACGAACTCCCGCGCGAACGCCGCGCTGCCGAGCAGATCGGGACGCGCCCGCCAGATATTCCTCTCCCCGCCGTTCCGCTCGCGGCGCTCGAGGAGGGTGATCGCCGGCACGCTTTTGCGCGAGTCGGTCGAGAGCGCCGCGGAGGCCCCCTGCTTCACCGCGACGGCATGGTTATATGGCGCCTGAAATGTGAGGTCGGGGAGCGAGAGGACCGGCCTGTAGGGAGCCTCGGGGGGAATCCGCGGAAGCTCCTGTCCGGCGATGGTCCTGCCGTGATCGGCCAGCACGATATTCCCCCGTACGCGCGTCCACGCAACTCCCGGCGCCGGGGAGGCTATCGGAAAATCGAACGGGAGCGCATCGGAGTCCATCCATTCTATCTGCGTGATGCTCTCCCCCGAAAGCGTATCGGCCGATAGCTTTGGGGGCGCGGCAAGACGGACCGCATGGCGTTGCGCGGGATCGGCCTGAAGGATCGGCTCGGGCCCGATCACCTCCTCGAAGACCAACACATCGCCGGCACGAAGGTCCGCCAGATGTCCCCGAAGGATCGCCGAGGTGCTCCCGGCCTGCAGCGCCGACCGTGCCGATCCCCAGCCATAGAGCGCCATGTCGTTGTGGGCCATGAAGAGCGTGGCGGTATGCATCGTCTCGAACACCGCCGCGCGGGCCAGCGCCCGCTCATGCTCCGAGCTTCCCGGCGCTATCACCACCCCGCCTTCCCCTCTGGTCAGCAGCTGCGTTCCCCGCTCGACCACCACATACTCATCATCGACCTGGAGCTGTACCCACGTACGGGCGTTGCATCCCTCGTGGAGCCTGTAGTCGAGGAGCCGTGCATGGCGACGGACGGATGTGCGCTGGCGCGCGGTCCCGAGGTACGACTCGGTGGCGACCGCGTCCTGGTAGTAGCTGAGATAGTCGGCGGCATAGGCGAGCGTCTCCACCACCATCACGCCGACGTCCGATGGATTGCGCTCCCGCCACTCCGGGTCGGAGAGCGTCAGATGATCGAGCATCAGGGTCCGGAAGGAGTTGTAGTCCTTCGCCAGATAATTGATCTCGACGCCATCCGGAAGATCGCCCGGGGCATTATCCGGAGCCGAGGGATCGATGCCGTGGGAGACGCCGGGGGTGAGCGTGAACTGCGCCGAGGCGAACATCGGGTCGATGTGGGCCACATCCAGAAGCGTAAGCTCGTAGGTGGCGGTCAGATGCACCAGCGCCGAGGCGGGGTCCTCATCGTCATCGGCGACGACGTTCACCCCCAGCACCTCCCCTCCATCCGGCGGATAGACCACCGACTCCACGCGGAGCCCGGCCTGGCCGCCGCTGCGGGTCTGCGTGATGGCGATCCTGTCGCGGGTGATCCCCGGCGGGATCGTGACCTTATCGACGGCGGCATCGGCGGGAATGAAGTGCACCAGCAGCCTCCAGCCCCCGCCGATCTCCGTCTCCACATCGATGAAGTCGATGCCGGTATCGTCCGGATCGGAGCTCAGCGCGGCGCGGCGCTCGACGTTCGATGTTATGCTGTTGAAGGTTTCCCGCATACGTTTTTTCAGCGCGCGAACTGTTCCACCCGCCGCTGCTGGCTGGCGCGAATAATATACTGGACCGTGACCCGGAGCATCGCGTCGTCGCTGGCGACGACCACCGCCTCCACCTGAATCAGCTCCCCGAGCCACTGCTGAAGCGCCCCCTGCACCAGATACTGCGTGGCGGCCGCCATCTCCCCTCCGCCGTTGGTGAAGACATACTGGAGAAGGCCGCAGCCGAAGGTGGGGCGGTTGACCCGCTCCCCCGGCGCGGTGAAGAGCACCTGCTCGATCATCTCGCGGATGTGGGCCTCGTACTGCGAGGAGGCGACGCGCCCCTCTCCGTTGACAGCGAAAGGAAAAGCAACATTCATCGTGCTGGAACGCTTCTGTGGATGATTAGATCACCAGAGGCTGCTGGCCGTCGATCAGCAGATCGCCGTTGACCTCGACGAGCGCCGTCATCATCATCGTGACGGCGGTCAGGGCTATATCGGCCACGGTGGTGATCTCGATCGCCGCGCCGGCCGTGATGGCGATATCGAGCCCCGCGGTCATCTCCGCCGCCGCGCCGGCCGTGATGGCGACATCCACGCCGCCGGTCACCTCCACAGCGCCCCCGGCCTCGATGGCGACATCGCCGCCACCGCTCACTTCAACCGCGCCGCCGGCCTCGATCGAAACATCGCCGCCGCCGCTCACCTCCACCGCACCTCCGGCCTCGATCGAGATATCGGCCCCGGCGCTCAGCTCGATCGCCTCCTCGGCCGTGACGCTGACATCCCCGGCATTGATCTCGATGCTCTCGGCGGTCATGTTCATCTCCGACGTCGGCAGCGTGATATTGATCATCTCCGGCGTCATCATCACCTGCGCCTCCGGGCAGTTGATCTGGATCCCCTCGCTGTTGAAGATCATCGACAGCGGAACGTCCACCGCCGGCGGGTTCACCAGCAGGGTGAAGCCCCCCTCCTCCGGCGTATCGTTGAGGATCATCGTAATCGCCTCGGTCTGGAAGACCTTCTTCAGCGGAACCACCGGCTCGTTCGGCACCTGCCCCTCATCCCAGAAGCAGCCGCTCCAGATCGGATAGTTGGGGTCCCCCTGCTCGAACTCGACCCAGACATTGGCGCCGATCGGGGGGATGGCATAGAACCCAACGCCGAACCCGGCATACGGCGTGCAGGGGAGCGCCCAGTTCATCGGCATGCCGATGATCGCCGGCACGTTGGCCAGAACCCTGCCGAGCATCAGCGGGTCCTCGTTGTCCTCCACCTGCCCACGGTACTTGCCGTAATATTTCGGTACGCTCATGGGATAACCTCCGGCGTCGTGCTGCCGAGCCCTTCACGGGTCAGCACGAAGCTCTGTGTATATTTTTTCTGGGTGATCTGATGGGTCACGCTCTGCACGTAATACAGCCCGTCGTAGCTGTAGCCGGCCCCGCGCAGCCCCACGATGGTGCGGGCCTTTAGCAGCTCGCCGTAGCGGAGCGTATCGAGCTCCCCCTGAGCCACCACCGTGCGATCGGTGGAGAGATCGGTGCGCCCCTGCGCCAGCGCCTCCGCCGTGACGGCGTCCTGCCCGCCATGCCGGAGCTGGGAGATGCGGGTGTAGGGAAGGTTGACAAGCAGCGCCGGCTCGGCCGCAAGCGGTATCCGGGTGCTCTCCACGGTCGCCACCGGCAGCGGAGCGTCGACATCGAAGTCGAGCACCTCCCCCACCACCAGCGTCGGCGCCAGCGCGCTGTAGGTGAAACTGATCTTCTCGACGTTCGTGCCCGGCCCCATATCGACCGAGAGGGCCGACTGCGGCACCCCGATGCGGACCGGTGGCCCCCAGTAGGCGGTGTTGGTGCCCGGAACCGGCCCCGGCGCGACGTAGAAGACATAGCCGTACTGCGCCGCGAGCGCCTGGATGTAGCGGAGATCGGTATCCTGCTGTATCGGAACCCGGTCGACGAGCAGCGGTATCTCATCCAGCTCGGCCGGCAGGATCTCCGGTATGATCCCGTATTCCTCGTACTCCAGCATGATGGTGCCGACGATCATCTCGGCGTCCATCGACGGATGGGCGATCGACTTCTCCTCGAGGTCCATCATCACGCTGATATCCTCGCCGGTGATCGTCAGGAACGATCCCTCCGGGCGGCTGCTCGGCGAAAGCTCCTGGGTGGTGATGATCCCGTCGATCAGCACCTGCGGGACCAGCCCCACCGTGACCACGACGATCACCCGGTTAAAGGGCTTCATCAGCTCGCTGACCAGCAGCGGATAATCGGTGTCGAGAACGCTGCTCCGCCCGGCGTTGAACGTAAGCTGGAACCCCGAGCGCGCGTCGTCGCTGTTGGTGATGGTGAGGCTGTTGAGCGACTGCATCACGAACGGCGGGGCGGGCAGGGGAACGACCGGCCCGATCAACAGCGTGAGATATGTACCGAGGAGGCTCATGCGTGCTGGAACGTTACGTATGCTGTGGCATCGGGACATGCAGAACCGTGCCCGGCGGGTCGGCCAGATCGAACGGGTTCATGGCGTTGTTGGCATCGCATATCCGCCAGGCCATCTCGGCCGAGCCGAGCGTGCGGGCGGCTATCAGATCGAGGCGGTCCCCCTCCTGGGCCGTCGTGCTGGAGATGATCCGCATCGACGCCCCCTGCGGAAGGAACCGGCGCTGCTTGTAGGTGACCTGGCGCCCCTCGGGGGTGACGATCGTCGACTCCGGTATCCGGCTGTAGCGGCTGGTTTTATCGAACATGGTTTATCCCAGTGAGCTTGCATTGACGCCGATGGCGGCCGTGGCGTTGCCGACGCTTCCGATGGCGGCCATCGTCTGTTTGACTGTCTGGTTGGCGATCGAGAGGCTGTAGCCGGGGGCGGTCAGCGGCAGATCGCTGTAGCTGAGGACGCGGAGGCTGGTGCTGACCCTCGCCCGGATGGGGTTGAGATTGCCGTCGTATGCCTCCTCGACGATCGAGTAGCGGAGAAGCCGCACCGGCAGCACCCGCTTCAGCCCCCAGATGAAGAGGGTCAGCGGCGCGGTCGATGGCACGATCTCGATCGTTCCGGCCGCCAGCAGCACCGTGTTCGCGGCCACCGTCGTCAGGCTCGGATAGGCGATGATCTCCAGCGCCGAGAGCTGCGGATAGATCCCCATCATCAGCGTCGTCGGGTCCCCCTGCGCCAGCTGGTCGGTGGCATCGATCTCCAGATCGAGCGTGATCTCCTCGACCGGCGCGCCGCTGTAGCGTACCGACTCGGAGCGGTTCCCCTCCTCTCCCCCCTCCACCTGGGGCGTAAGAGTCCGTGTAAGCGTCTCCGGATTGTACTGGAAGACGATCACGCTGGCGATCGGGTTGAGCGGGTCAATCGAGACGATGGCGCCTTTCAGCACACGGGGGCCCTGCGGATAGGCCATCATGGGCGATCTCCTTGTTGGGTCGATGATCTACTGTCGTTCGGCATTGCTTGGCGGCAGACTTCCCTTCTCATTTCCATCACAGAGCGCCCCCGGCCCGGCGTCACAGGACGTCTCGGGACTCCCCCGGCCGATATGGCCGATATGCCGGGAGCTCCGGGGAAGCGTTCGGTCGACCGTATACCATACCGTTCGACCGGAATGGGAGCGGCGAGAATGCCGGCGCGCAGAAGATATGCGTAGGTAGCTGGGACTGTGGCAACGGAGCCGGCCGCATCGTTGGGAAGGGGGATGCGGCGGTGCGATCGAGGGAGATTACAGTTGCCGGAGACCGCGGGCAATTTACTGAATCTCCCCCCGTTTCCAACCAGCCGGCCGCGCCGCCGGGCGATAATATTCTCCGGTATCGGAGCGCTCCGATGGGTCATGGATTATCGGCACGCCGCTTCTTCCAGTTCCCCTGCTTGTCGTCGAGATAATACTTTCCGCTGGCGTCCTTCGCATGGAGCGCATCGTGGCCCGTGTAGTTTCCATCGAACTTTCGCTTCAGGTCCGCCGGCTTGACGATCGGGTTCTTCTTCTTGGTTTTGTCGCGATCGGCGATCTTGCTGAACACCCTGGCCCCATCCGTGGCGATCGCCCCGATCCCCGTACGGCTCGACGCATAGTTGGCGGAGTTGGCCGGGTCCTGCGCCTTGAGCGTCTTCGCCTTCAGTTCGGCGGCGATATCCTTGAGCGTCGTCGCCACGGGAGTCAGTGCCGGGGCGGTATCGAGGCGCTTCTCGGTACGATTGCGCTTTATGATATGCCGCACCGCCCCGACATGCGGGAGGGTGAGCTGCTTCTGCGCCAGCGCATAATCGAGCGCCTGCTGGTTGTCGCGAAACTGCGCGCGGTACAGATCCTTGGCGTCGGCCTCGATCAGTTTCTTCCCCTGCGATGTGGTGCTCTGATGGGCATGAGCCTCTCCCCGCTCGGCGATCGTCAGGCCATGCTTCTCCGCGCTGTCCTTCGCCTCCTTCTCCGACGCGAAGCCGCTTCCTCCGCTGAAGTGGGAAAGGAACGCGGGGAGCGAGGGAGCCGGCTGGCTATTCTTCTTCGCCGTTTTAAGGGCCTTGTCGTGCTGCTTCTGCGCGTTGTGCAGCGCAACCCCGAGCTGCGCCTTGGCCGGACGATGGTCGTTCTCGTGCACCGCGAAGGTGCCGAGCTTGGCGTGCTTCTTCGTCCGCAGACTGTTCTCCCGATCGTACTCCCCCACATGGCCGTCGCCATAGCCGGTGACATCCAGCGGAACCCGCACCGAACTGTCGGTCTTGTACGATTTGCTGTTGTAGATATCGCTCGGGTCCCACTTCCGCGTATAGTTCTTTCCTCCCCCCTTCAGCGCCTTGAAATCATCCTCGTTGATCGGGAACGCATCGGCAACCGCCGGAGGGTTCGTCGCATCGTGTCCCTTGTAGGATCGCCACACCAGCTTATCGCCGTCATAGCTGATATAGAGCTGTTTCTGCGGTGGCGCAAGCGGCGGCGCAAGCGTTCCGCCCGGCGTTCCCGAGACCGCCACGGGCGCCGAGTGTACTCCCCCCGATACGGCCGGAGTGCCGCTCGTCGTCGGGGCGCCGGTGAAGACGAACGGCGCCGAGGAGCCCCCCGATGATGTGACCGGCGGAGTCGGCACCGAGGTGGGAGGAGCGAAGGCGAAGCCCCCCGACGATGGCGGAGTTACGGAGGGCGGGGGGACCACCGGAGTCGTCACCGGAGCGCTGGAAGTGACCGTCGAGGGAGCCACGACCGGCACGGAGGGAGCCGGGGTCTTCTTCGTGATGGTCGATGCCGCTCGCGATGCATACCCCTCCACCCGCTCGTAGTGCTTGCCGTTGATCTTCTTGGTGACGCCCGAGCCCCTGAAATGTCCGTGACTCGACTTGTAGTACTGCGTCCCCTTGCGCCGTATATGCCGATCGACGCTGATCAGTTTTTTCGCGCTCGTATCGTAGACCTTCACCATCTGGATGGGGGGAGCGTCGGGGCCGGACGTCCCGCGCGCACCGGAGCCCCCGGTCCCGGCGGCACGCTCTCCGCGCACCGCCATCGCCCCCATGCGATCGGCCTCGCGTTCCAGCGCCCCGCTATCGTTCAGCGGAACGCCCCGCACCTTCCCGGTGGCCCTGACCCGCCCCTGGCGCTGCTGTACCACGTGGGCAAGCTCGTGCCCCAGGATATGCGCCCCGCGCGCGCTCCGGGGATCATAGATGCCATGTGCGAAGTGGATGTTCTCCCCCTGCGTGTAGGCAAGCGCGCCGAGCGCCGAGACATGCGATCCCTGATGAATCCTCACCCGCGAGAAGTCATGTCCGAAGGAGTTCTCCATCGTCCGGCGAACCATCTCCGGCAGCGATGCCCCCGAAGATCTCGTCGCCGCCGGGCTCGCCGGGGCATGGGGATCGTTTCGATGGCCGGGGGCTTTCGACGCAAAGGGCCCGGCCTCCCTCGACGACGAGGCCGGACGGTATGCTCTGCTATGCGTTTTGCTCATTGCCATTCTCCCACATGCATGGTACGCTTCTCATATGCCGCCGGAAGCTGCAACACTGTATCGACACCCGGCGATCGCTCCGATCAAGCCCGCACGGCTGGTATACTCGTATCCCTCCATCGACCGTATCCCGGCACTCCCGGCGTGCGATCGTATCAGCGATCCGGCAGCGGATATAAACAACGGATATCAATAGAAGTTCGGGAGCTTGGCGTTGAGCAGCGCCAGCTTTTTATACTGCTCCACGCCTCCCCAGTGCTTGATGGCATTGTGCAGATCGGTTGGAATCAGCTGGATCGATCCGCGCCCCTTGCCATCCACATCCGGCGGATGATGCCATGTTCCGGGCCGGGTCGCCGGGGTAAGATTGAAGAGCTTGTCGGCATACGCGAAGTCCTTCGCCCGCGTCCCCTGATACTGGAAGTTCGTCTCCATGCGCTGTCCCCCGGGAGTGCTCATAACGAACGGCGAGAAGTCGACGTGGCGCGTCCCCTTCGTCGGCCCCTTCTTGTATCTGAGGGTGTTGCCATAGCGAGCTTTCAGAGGTCCGGTAAGCCTGAGATGCTTATCGAAGCCGCTGCGGCCGCGCGCTGCCGGTGGACGGCGGAAGCGCTTCGTTCCTGCCGGCAGGATATTGATCTTGTGGATCTTCTGACTGAGATCCTGTATCTCCTGCTGCTTCTCCTGCAGGCGGGTATGGTAGCGACTCTTGGCACGCTGAATCGGCATGCGCTGGAGCGCCGGGGTCGCCGATGAGACGCCCCCTCTTCCCACCCCGGCATGTGCAGGCCTCCCTGCGGCCGCCCGTCCCCCCATCGCATCGGCCTCCGCCTCGAGCGACCGATCCTCGTTGATCGGCAGCCCCTTCCCCTGCGGCACGGCCACGCGTCCGGCGCGCTGCTGCACCACATGCGCAAGCTCATGCCCGAGCAGCCGCTGCCCCTCATGGCTGTGCGGCGAATATCGTCCACGGGCGAAATGGATATGCTCCCCCTGCGCGTAGGCCTGGGCACCGATCGACGCGGCATGATCGCCATGGTGAACTCTCACCCTGGAGAAGTCGTGGCCGAACGCCCCCTCCATCTTTTGCTGTACCGCATCCGGCAGCGGGCTTCCACCGGCGTTGGCGCCGGCGAGTTTCATCTGCAGCGGCGCGCTGCTGTCCGCCATCCCTCTGGCCGGCAGCGTGGGATGGATCTTCCGAGAGGCCGCGGCGGACCTCGTCATCCTTGCTCTCATCGCTTTCATTTCCCTGATGTGATTCTCAGTCATCGCCGGGCGGTCAGCTCTTCCCGCCCCCGATCATCCGTTGATGCAGCTGCCGCGCCACATGCGCGCCGATGGCATCGGCGCCGGCGCCATGCGGCACATCGAACGTTCCTCCTTCGAGCGCGGGCGATGCTCCCCCCGAGGCGAGGGACTGCGGAACGCCATGCTCGGCGAAAAGCCGTCCCAGCTCGCGCTCGATCGCCGAGGCCACCGCCCCCCGATCGCGCGTCGACAGACCATCGAGCACCAGCCGCTCGATATGCAGATCGATCGTCGGCGCGCTCATACCCACCCCCGTATCTCGGCCTCGGTCAGCGGCCGCTCCAGCTTCTCGTACTCGCTCCGCACCGCCTGCAGCAGATGCGCCATCGTGACCGGATCGCCCGCGTCGGCGGCGAGGAACGCCGCGTTGAGCGCGATGTTCCTGATGTTGCCGCCGGAGATATTGAGCCGTGCAAGCTTGTGCGGGTCGAGCCCCTCGGTCGGCGTTCCCCCCGGAAATATCGTCCGCCAGATATCGGTCCGCTGCGCCACGTCGGGGAATGGGAACTGGACGATGAAACGGATGCGCCGGAGGAACGCCGTGTCGAGCGCATCCTTCAGGTTGGTGGTGAGGATCGCCAGGCCACGGTAGGCCTCCATCCGCTGGAGCAGATAGCTCACCTCGATGTTGGCGTGCCGGTCGTGGCTGTCCTTCACCTCGCTCCGCTTGCCGAACAGCGCATCGGCCTCGTCGAACAGCAGGATCACTCCCCCCTCCTCGGCCGCATCGAAGATCGAGCGGAGGTTCTTTTCGGTCTCGCCGATATACTTGCTGACCACGGCGCTCAGATCGATCCTGTAGAGATCCAGGCTCAGCTCCCTGGCGATCACCTCCGAGGCCATCGTCTTGCCGGTGCCGCTGCCGCCGGCGAAGAGCGCCGTGATGCCGAGCCCGCGCCGACCGCGTCCGGCGAACCCCCAGTCGTCGTAGACCTTCGCCCGATGCCGCAGATGACTGGCGAGATCGCGCAGCACACGGCGCTGCGCGTCGGGGAGGATCAGATCGTCCCAGCCGGCATGGGGCTCGATATGCTGCGCCAGATCATCGAGCTTCGGACGGGCCTGTGCGCGGCAGGTCTCCCACAGCGCCGCCCCCACCTCGCCCGGCGTCGGGCCATCCTCCCCCGATGATGCGGCCAGACGCCCCAGCGCCCCGCTCCACGCCGTCCGGATCGCCGGGGCGCTCAGGTTGAACTGCGACACCAGCGTGGTGACGCTTCCATTGAGCTCGGGGGCAAGCTCGCCGAGCGTATCGACCCAGATCCCGCGCTGCTCGGCCGGCTCCGGCTTTCTCACATCGAAGCTCAGGAGCGATCGCTGCCGCTGCCGGCGGCGCTCATCGCCGGAGATGATCAGCAGGCCGTTGCCACGCTCGACCATCCAGTTGATCGCCCCGGCGCGCGCCTGATCGCCCGCCGCATCGATGCCGTCGCACTCCAGCAGCAGAGCGCAGCCGTTGAGGATCGCCTCGCGCTCCCAGAGCCGCATCAGGCTGTCGAGCTCCCCCGGCTGCACCGGAATGCCCACCGCCGGGATGATTCCCAGGCGCAGCCCCAGCATCGCGCATGCTCCCGATGCTATCGCCCGTCTGTCGGCGAACTCTCCGCCGCAGAGCTGAATGACTGGCACTTCCGCCACACCGAATGTCCGCGACCATGTTCCGGCCAGCTGCTCGGCAATCCGCGCATGCGATGGCACGAGCTCCCCCGGCGCCGGGGCCGAGGTCACCAGCCCCCCCAGCCGCTCATCCAGATGGGGGACGCCGGCCAGATAATGCACCATCCACTCGTCGATCCGCAGCGGCGAGAGCGTCAGTGCCGGCCCGGCCCCCGGCTCGATCAGTCTCCAGTGACGGAGCGATCCGGTGGGCGCCAGGGCGCTCCACTCGGGATCGTCGAGCGCGGCTATCGCAAGGCTGAACGTGGGGTAGGCCCGCTGCGGGTCCCCCTGCGCCGCAGCGCAGAGCGAAGGGAAGCTCCCATCATACTCCATCGCCGCGGCAAGCAGCAGCAGGTCGATCTCGAAGCTGCTCAGCTCGAAGGCCGAACGCACCAGATCGAGCGCCGCCGGCTCACGAAGCTCAGCCCGGGCACTCTCGATCCGCTCGTCGACGAGCGCGCGTGCCGCCTTGTCGATCTTCTTCCCCTCGACCCGGGCGATATGGGTTTCCAGCGCCAGGCGTATCCGCGCCACATGCGCCATCAGATAGCGCTGGTTTGCCTGGTGCCATGTCACCGTGGATGTCCGACTTCGGCTCATGCGATCGTAATCCTCATCTGTGGATCGTATATCGGCGACGGACCGCTCAGGTCCACCAGAATGCTGTCGACGCCATCGACCCGCAGTCGGATGTAGTATTCCCCCGGCGGGATATCGGCGGCGATAAAATTGAGCGTCACGGTCGATCTGGCTCCCGGCGGCTCGGCGGCGATCTCGCGATCTCCGAGCAGCAGCGCGACCCGCTGCCCCGGATGTACCGCGGGCGAACAGATCACCGTCAGCGCGACCGTCCCATCCGCGTTGCGCTCGCCCGGAAGGATCTCCACCACCGATGGCGCTATCGCCAGGGGAAGCTCATTGGAGGAATGGATCTGTCCCCCCTTCCCCACATCGACCGAGACGGTGTACGGGCCGGCGCGCCAGGTGCGCTGCGCCGTGCTTCCCCCCGGAAGGTGGACGCTCAGCTCGCTGGCGGTCCTCCCCGCCAGAGGCTCGAGGATGATCGGCTGGGGGAGCGACCGATTGCTGAAGCGGACGGCGACCGAGTCCCCATCGAGATTCATTCCCCGCAGGCTCATCACATCCCCCAGGCGCGCGCTGCTCCTCCCCATCGGCGGCTCGATCGAGCTGAGCGTGGGAAAGAGCGGCGCCACCGCCGGAACCGCCCCGTAGCCGACGCCGGTCACCGGAAGGAAGGCGCTGATCGGACGGGTGCTCTCGATCAGCACCACCGCCACCTCGTAGACCACCGAGATCCGGTAGGCCGTCTGGAACGTCGCCCAGAGCCTGAACATCTCATCGACCGACAGGTTCTGCGGGTTGATCCGTACATGCTCGATCTGCCGGTAGAGATCGTTGCCGGGCAGTGCGTCCCTGATCTCGGTGGACGAGAGGATCGGATAATCGTGCATGATGCTCATCCCCCGGCCGAGAAGCCGATGGGTCATCAGATCGTCATTCCCCCGCCCGTAGGCAGTCATCAGATAATAGAGGTTCACCGCCAGCGGGAGCTGTCCGCTCTCCCGGGACCGCATCCGCTCGGCCATGTCCATGTTCCTGAGCGCGGCGTTCGGTGCGGTATGGTAGAGGAACAGATTGATCTGATTGTTGTCGTCGGTCGTGCGCGCCCGGTCCAGCGGCCGGGTTGTGATCTGCGTGTCGGCCAGCGCCGGATCGGCCGGAATCCCCATGTCGACGTTCATCAGCAGGTTCCGCAGCGTTGCGGTGACGGCGGCTATCGCCAGGTAGTTGCTCATGCGGTTCCTCCGTTGCGCCGGTGCAGATAATTCTCCAGAGTGAGCCCCGGAGCCGATCGCGAGGGGCGGGGACGGGATGTGGTTTTCTGTGGCCCGGAGGAGCGCACCTCGATCCTCCCGATCGTCACGCGAATCGTCGGCGGCGGAACCGGACGCTCCTCGGCGCGACGGTCGAACGCGGTGCGGAGCGACTCCTCGCGATATGCCCCCCGGGCCGGCACGATCGTCGCGGCGGCCGGCGCCGCAACGCTCCGGTGGGGCACACTCTCTTCGGCGGTGCCACCGGAGGATGCGGAGATCGCCCCCTGCTTATCCCGCCTGGCCGGCGATACCGGCCTCGATATATCCCCGCGGGATGAAGACCGATCATCACCCTCCCGACCGATCGCACCAGTTGCCTGAGGGATGATGGCGCCGATCGGCGCGGCGGCTTTATCCATGCTCCCCCTCGATGCATCACGAGAAGCCCCCGCGCCGGAGGCAGCCGGATCATCACCCGACATACCGTCGCGGAAGTTCCGATCGTCCTTCCGCTGTCGGCCGGGCCTGATCATGTCGGCCGATGAGGGAACCATCGGCGTGCTCGATGCACCGGCATCGTCAACATCGGCGTCCCCGACGGAGCTCACTCCCGACTCCCGGCGGGATGGTCCGCTCCGCGATAAAGCAGTCTCTTCATGCCCCGCCGCCAATGCTCCGGGAGCTGGCTCAACGACACGTGAAGCGGGAGGATTCCCGCCGTCACGATCATCACCGAAATCCCTCCACCTATCCGTCCGATGAGCCGGGGTGATCGAGTGCGCTGAGCGCCGCGCAACGATCAGCGATCCTGCTTCGCCATCCGCCGATGCCGCCGCTCCCGGCGATGCGTCCGACGTCGATGGCTCCGGGGAATCTCCCCGGCGGAGCTCCTCCGTCGGTCTTATTTCACCGGAGCGCGGCAGGCCGGAAGCAGGACGCGGCCCCATCGATCCATCCCCGGCGGGCGGCTCCACGGAAGATTCCTTCGCATCGCCGATGGCACGCGCCCCGTCGCCCGACGGTATCGCCGCTTCGCCCGACGGCGAGGGCACGCCACGCAGCGGCGAGGTCCCCACGATCGACGGCGATACAGGAATATCGTATTGCGATATGCTTTCGCTTCCCGGCGACATCACGGCGGAGACCGGAGCGGCATGAGCGCTTCGCCGATGGATCGGATAGGGCGGCTGATCGACATCGGCAGCTCCCGCGCCATCCTCCACCGGCTTCATCTCCCGCCCGATAACAGGCGCGATGGCGGCCGGGTCATGCCGACGTGCCGGGGCAACCTCGATCGCTCCCGGAGCCGAATGATTGATCGAAGTTTCCCCGACGCTCTCGCCTTCCACGGCACCACTACCGGTTGCAACCGGCCTGATAGCGCTCTCCCTCACGCTCCCATCCGCCCACGGAGCGATCGATATCTCCGATGGATCATCCTTTGCCACCGGCAGCGACGGGCTGGAACGAGAGGGAGCATCGATCCGTCGGTCCTGACCGGCGCTCTCCCCGACCGCCTGGCGCACGCCATCATATGTCGCGGCGGCAGTGCGCTCCCGATCGTGCGGGAAGATCGGCGGCTCCGAGGGCAGCCCCTCCATCCGCGCTCCACTCTGGCTGGTGGGAAGGGCAGGCCGAACCGTATGATGGGATCGCTCCATCTCATTGGAGTGATGGCCGGCCGCACGCGGCTCCACACCGGACACTGACTCAGAGGGAAGTTGCGGTACGGAAGCCGGATCATTATGGGGGGATGTCGGATCGAGACCCGGCGCGGGGGTCACCGCCGCTCGCGTCATCGATGAGTTACCGGCAGGCATTGATGGCGCGGGCATGACCGAGGCGGCCGGATCGGCATACATCTGGATGACAGATCCCCCCGCCGATGCTGGTTCCGCAATGGACGTCCGGGTGGCATCTCCGTCGTAGCCCCGCGGCGGAGCGGCCGGTCGAAGCGGTGTGTTCGCCCCGGATTGCCCGAGCGACGCGCGAGCCGGCCTCTCCGGCCTGTCGGCACCACCATGCGCCAGAGTATCCTGAGTGCCCCCTCCCCGGTCGGCTGCATTACCATCGCGCCCCATCAGACGCCGCATCCATCCGCGCCGCGCCGCTGCATCTCCATGAGTTGCGGAAGACCCGGCGGAGTCGTCGAACAGATCGCCGGAGATCAGCGGTGAAGGAGATTCCCGGCGTCCGGCATCGTGCCGATCGATCGACGGCGCAATGGCCCCTGTATCGCCATCATCTCCATGCAGCGCCCCGGGATGCCGACCCGGCGGCCCCCCCGTGCTCCGTTCCGGCCGGGCAGGTTCCTGGCTCCCTTGGGTCCTGGCTCGTTCGGATGGACGCTCCCGTTCTTCGCCCACTGGCCGGATCGGCAATGTATCGAATCGCGTGGGCGGCTGCTCAGCCGAACGGCCGGCCGGGGCATCCCCGGATCGTATATCTCTCTGTATAGCGGCATCGTCCGGCTGCGCTTCCGGCGTTGCCTGGCTCGGCGCGGAAGAATCGCCCGTGGCAGTAGATCCACGAGCAGCAGGACGACCCTGCACGCTCCCCACGGGGGGCAACGCATCGGGGTGCACGGAGGCGTCGGCACCTGTGATGACGCCGTCGCGTTCTCCGCGCTGCCCGGCCGACATCGCAACCGACGGCACGATCACCGATGCGTGTTCATCCGATGATACCATCGGATCATCGCCTGCAGCCCTCGCTCCCGGCGCATATGACAGCGACGGCGCGGAGGCCGCCCCCCCTGCCTCCCTGGACGTCATCTCAGATATATGCGATGGAGGAGGCTGAGGGGCGGGCAGTGATCGCTCCTGGCTGTTCGATCGGCGCTGAAGGGAATCGCCGGGCACCACATCGCCGATGCCGATGGCGGGAGCCACCGGACGGGCCGGCGCAGGACTCGGTGCAGCCTCCGCTTCGAGCGCGTCATCGGAGGGGATATCATTTCCCGCGCGATCGATTCCCGGCCTCAATGCCGGCGGCTCGGCCTCTCGCCGCTCATTCAGTCCACCTCCTCTCCCATCGCGTATCTCCTGGTCCGGCCTCGATACCGACGCCGGGAAGAACTGCGCTTCACTGTCCGACCGATGCGGCGCAATATCGCCGGACGATGCATTGTCGATGCCGGGGGGCGATGCCACGGGGCGTACATGCATGATGGCCGGTACATCCACCGCGTCGACGACAGGGGAAAAGAGATCGTCCGCCACGCCCCCTTTCGACGTCGACCGTCCGGCATCTCGGAACGCCTCGGGAGCGCGGCTTTTCTCATCACGCATCTCCCGCTCCGGCCTCGATCCCGGCGCTGACGGACGCTCCCCTTCACTGTGTATGTGATGCCGCGTGGGCTCATCCGGCAACGCAGTGCCGATGCTGGAGGCGGGGTCCACGGAACGCGCGGGAGTGATTGCCGACGCATCCTCCTGCTCCGACGCCGCTACCGGCATGCGCGATAGCCGCTCTTTACCGTGCGACCGAATCTGCATGGGCTCATCGGCCACCACAGCGTCGATGGAGGGGGGAATCACGGAAGGAGCCGATCGGGATGCGTGTAGGTTAGGCCCTGCGTCGACAGTGCGGGAAGAGAGATCCCCGGCCACGCGATTCCCCTCCGACCTCAATGCCCGTGGTTCTGGATCGCGCGGCCGATCGGGATGATGGCGGCGTTCATCGCCTCTCTCTCCCTCCGATCCCGATACCTGCACCGACGTCGATCGCTCATCGCGTTGCGGGCGGGGTTGCTCCGCATTGTCAGGATGTTGTACAGCCTCGATGCCGGAGGCAGGAACCACCGGGCGGACAAAGCCGGTTGCAGCCACATCCGACGTTTCAGCGGCGCCGATGGAGGGGAACTCCTCTGTCACGCGCCGCCTCTCCGATCTCTGCCCTGGCGCCGACGATTCATCCTCGCTCTGCGGGCGGGGGCCTATGGTTCGGCCGGACAATGTTTCGTCGATATCGGAGACGAAGTCCACAGAATGTGCCGGGCCCCCGCGCTCCATCGCCGGCATCACTACCGATCGTTCGACATCGCCCGATTCGTCGAGAGCCGCGCGGCTCACACCCTCCACCTCAGGCTCCGGCTTCGATCCCTGCGCCGAAGAGTTCAGGCCTTCATTATACGAGTGAATGTGCGCGGCCTCACCACCCTCCCCATCATTGACGGGGACGGAAGCAATCGCCGAACGCGCGGGGCCGATGGACGCTATATCCACCGGCTTGTCGGGAGTGGGACTACCCACATCCCGTACTTCTCGTTCCAGCCTCGACGCCGGTGCCACAGGAAGCCCCTCCTCGCTGTACGGGGGAGTGCGCGGGACCTCGCCAGACTCTCCATCATTGATGGAGACGGAAATAGTCGCAGGACGCACGGGGCTGATGGGCGCTATATCCGCAGACCTGCCGAGAATGGCACTGCCCGCATCAGGTACTTCTCGCGCCGGCTTCGATCCCTGCGCTGGAAAGATCATATCTCCACTGTCCGGGTGAACGTGCGCGGCCTCGCCAGACTCACCATCATTGATCGGTGCGACAGTAATCGCGGAAGGCACGGGGTTGATGACCGATGCATCCGCAGCTTCGACGGCAGCAGCAAACGGAAGCTCGCCCGCCACGGGCTTTCTTTCCGGACGCGACGCCGGCGGCTCAGCCTCCCGCTCTCCGTCCGGGCCATCGGCGTCCTTATCGCGCAGCTCTTCCCGCGATCCCGATATCCTCACCGGTGAATGAGCAGGGTGTACATCGGGCTCGGCGGATGGCGGCACGGAACGCTCATGGCGAGCAACCGCCGCCTCATCCCGACGTGAGCCCGGCCGCGGCGAAAGAGGTGGCACCGGATCTATCGCAATCTCCGCGCGACTCTCTGCGGCTGTCGCCATGCCGGGAGAGCCAGCGGCAAGAGAAGTGGCTTCCGGCCGCGTGCGTGCGGGAGATGCTGGCGGAACAACGCCACCACGCGGGGATATGGCCGGAGAATCGATCGGGGCAGCGGAAGCGGAAGTTCCGGTAGAACCAGGCGCTGCCTCCGGCGCTGGAACGATAACCGAATCGTCGCGGTCGTGCGCTCCGCCATCGGCCGCCGGTGGGACAATCGGGGCACGATCGGGCGACGGGAAGATCAGTGGGCTGAGCGCGGAGTCCCCGGCGATATCGTCGCCGGACATCGCCTCTCTTTGGAGAGCTATCTCATCGGGGATGATGGCGGAGGAAGTAACGGATACAGGGGATGGATTCCACTCGAACGGATCGTCAGCCGGGGGCGCGATTTGTCCGGCCATCCCCTTCGATGAAGCCGGGGCGCCATCACTGCCGGCCCGACTCTCCGGCTGAAGGGACGCGGCAACATCGCCCGGGGTCGGGATGGAAAACGGCTGTGATGAGCCGGCGGATCGGCTGTTCGGCTGCGACGTGGCGCGCTCCACGGGCTCGCCGGAAGGATTCATCGGAAGGCCGATATCTCCCTCATGTACCACGGATGGCACGGAATCTTCATCGACACCATCGATCCGTATCCGAGAGCCCTGCGCCTCGAAGCCCCGGCTGGCGGCGGATTGCTCGACACCGCGCACTTCGGGCGCTCCCGGGGATGCCGGCAGCGAGGCTCGGCCGGGCCCGATTGCCGATGGATGCGGAGCCTCCATCGATGAAGGAACCGAGGCTGTCGATGCGCGCAGTTCGCTCCCGGCCTCATCCTGACGCCGGTTCTGATTTCGTCCGGCAGCGGGAGGTTCGGCAGGCTCTGAGAGAGGGGGAGCGTCGCCATCGTGCCGCTGCATGATCCCGGCGTCCGCGCGAGGCAGGATAGTGCCTGTATCTTCGGCAATGCTTCGCCGCGTCAGCGGCGCGGACAACACGCTATCGTTATCCGTTCCCGGCTCGATGGCCTGGCGTGCAGGATCTTCGGCTTCATCCTTGGAGTCAGCCTGGCTCGGCTCCGCTGGGCCGTCGGCGACATGACGCACCACAGTATGGGGATGAATCTTCTCACCAACCGTCGGAACGACCTTCTCACCAACCGTCGGAACGACCTTCTCACCAACCGTCGGAACGACCTTCTCACCAACCGTCGGAACGACCTTCTCACCAACCGTCGGAACGACCTT